>OMAR01000546.1_pt1 | contig 12103 bp, 9 predicted proteins | sample 1644651 | NCBI WGS metagenome assembly OMAR01 (sample SAMEA103958128, study PRJEB25191) | human gut metagenome | reverse complement strand
TCATCAGTTTGCATATTTAAGAGTTCTTATGGATGATTTATTTGAAAAACATTTATGTGATTTTAATATTCAAGTACGTCATCCAGATAGAGCACTCACAGGAGATAAGGAATTTAATGATATAATAGAGTATGTACTTATTTATTCAAATAATTCTGACAAAAGAATGCCATATAAAGAGGAACTAAAAACAATAGATGATTATACTTTGCAAATTGAAATAAAAGATAATGTAAATCCTCAAGTGATAGTTTGTGGTGATAAAAAAGTAGAAGTATATACTCCTGAGCAATACAAAATAAGAACAATTGCACCAAGTCAATTTGGTCTAAAAAAAATGAGTATTCGTGGCTCTATTCGTGAGAAGAATAGTAGTGGACGATTCTTTGTTAAATACATAGAGCCATTGACAGAGTTTCCTTCAGAAACATTATTTAAGGTGCCTAATATGGGAGATGATATTTTTGATTATCGCTATTTTTATTCTGCACCGGACGGGAAGAAAAATGGAGGTTATTTTCAGGGAATGCCTACTAGTTCAAATGTGACAAAAAAACAATATGCGAATTTCTATAATTTTGAGAAAGAATATAACAATGTTTCAGGAGAAGGAAATGTGAGTTTTCGCAACGGTAAGAAACCGGAAGCACTTATTGCTTTTTTAATAGATGTATTTACAAATCCAAAAGATATTGTTCTTGATTATCATCTTGGATGCGGAACAACATCGGCAGTCGCACATAAATTACAAAGGCGTTATATTGGAATGGAGCAAATGGATTCTCAAATATCCCTTATTAAAACCAGATTGCAAAATGTAATAAGTGGTGATTCTACAGGTATTTCCCAATCTGTTGATTGGCAAGGTGGAGGTTCTTTTATCTATTGTGAATTAGCTAAAGCAAACCAACAATTTGCTGATGAGGTAGAACAGGTATTAACTACCGATGAACTTGTTGTTATCTGGAAAAAAATGCAAGAAACAGGTTTCTTAAGTTGGAGAGTCAATCCGCAAGAGATAGATATCAGTACTGAAGATTTTACTCAAATGTCATTAGAAGACCAAAAGCGTTTTCTGATAGAATGTTTGGATAAAAATCTTTTGTATGTTCCATATTCTGAGATAGATAATGCAGAATTTGGAATCAGTGAGAGTGATAAAATAATAAACAATCAATTCTATCAAACGAGGTAAATAGCATGAAGATATTACAAGACACACTTCGTGAAGAATTTGGTAAAAGAACAATTGCAGAGACTGAATTACCAAAATATTTCACTACATCGCTCAACCCGATAATGAAATTACGCACTTATCAAAAGGAGTGTTTTCAATATTTCATCACCTATTGGCAAAATGAATTTGATGCGAAAGAATTAAAACCGCACCTGTTGTTTCATATGGCAACAGGCAGTGGTAAGACTCTAATTATGGCAGGTGCTATGCTTTTTCTATATGAACAAGGGTACAGGAATTTTCTTTTCTTTGTTGATTCTGCTAATATTCTTGAAAAGACAAAAGAGAATTTTCTGAATGCAGCATCTCCAAAATATCTTTTCGGCCAAACAATCAATATTAACGGGAAGCAAGTTGAAATAAAACTTGTGGACAACTTCCAAACTGTTGATGAAAATTGTATCAATCTCTGTTTGAATACAATTCAAGGACTACACACATCACTCAATGTGCCCAAAGAAAATTCCGTAACGTATGATGATTTTGTAGAACATCGAGTCGTTTTAATATCAGATGAAGCGCATCATACAAATACCGCTACCAAGAAAGGTAAAAATACCATTGTAGACTCGTCCCCGACACTCCCTGGTATTGAAGTTGAGTCCACGGAAGATTGGGAGAGTACTGTAATGAAGATTTTTCATAGTAATGAAGCAAATGTCTTGTTGGAATTTACAGCAACGGAGGATTTCCAGGATGCCAATATCGCAGATAAGTATGAAAACAAAGTGATTTTTGATTACCCGTTGAAAAAGTTCAGGGAGGATGGTTATTCAAAAGAAATATCTGTGATTCAAAGTGATATGTCTCCGATAGACAGAGCCATTCAATGCGTATTATTAAGTCAATATAAAAGGAAATTGTTCTCTAGCATACATCAGGACATCAAACCTGTTATAATGCTGAAATCTAAAACAATAGCAGAAAACAAACGATTTTACGACGAATTTATAAATACCATCAAAAATTTGTCAGTAGAAGATATTGAGCGTATTGGTGCAAATGCTAAAGAGGATATATTTGATATGTTTTCATACATCAAGGAAAAAGGTCTTGAATTGGAAAATCTCCTCCTTGAAATCAAAGAAGATTTCAAGGAGGAAAATCTTCTTTTGATCGACGGGAATAATATCTCACCTGATAAACAGCAGAAATTAAATTCTTTGGAAGCAAAAGATAATGAATTCCGTGTAGTGTTTGCGGTAGATATGCTTAACGAAGGCTGGGACGTACTGAACCTGTTTGATATTGTACGACTTTATGAAACGCGTGATGGCGGACGTGGAAAAATAGGCAAGACTACTATGCAGGAAGCACAGTTGATAGGTCGAGGGGCACGGTATATGCCTTTTACGGAACCAACCGGAGAGTTGCCGAGTGGAAAGCGAAAATATGATGATGATACAACTAACAGATTACGTATGTTAGAAACACTGCATTATCACAGTGTTAATAACCCAAGATACATACATGAATTACGTACAGCAATGATTCAAACCGGTATCGTAGCTGAAAAGGTTAAGACCGTCAATCTCAAACTGAAAGATTCGTTCAAGGATACATCCTTGTATAAAAACGGCTACGTGTTTGTAAATGAAGTGGAATCGTTTATTCTCAATAAGGATGTCACTTCGCTTGAAGACAACATATTAAGCAAAAATTATAAAGTACATATTAATAGTGGAAGAATAAGTACAGGCTTGATTTTCGAAGATGAAGAGAGGCGAGTTGCAACCATTCCATATAGAAATTTCAAGTTGAAGGACTTTGGATATCATGTCATACGAGCTGCTATAAATCGTTTCAATACGTTTCGGTACACAGAATTGAAGGTTAGATATCCGAATCTGACTTCCATTAAGGAGTTTATAGAAAGTGACTGTTACTTATCTGGAATAAATGTTCAAATATTTGCCGTACAAGAAAAACTTGACAACCTCAGTCAAAAAGACAAATTGTTTTGTGCAGTTCAAGTATTAAAACAGATAGAGCCACAACTGACTAATGGAGGAATTGGATATAAGGGTACAAGACTGTTTAGTCCTAGACCTATAAAAAGTGTATTCCGTGAAAAAACACAAAAATTTGCTTTGGATGGTTCTTTGGACAAGGAATATGGAAAATCAATGAAAGAGACAGACAATCCGGAATTGCGTTTGGATTTATCATGCGTAAATTGGCACGCTTACGAAGATTGCTATGGAACATCTGAGGAAAAACACCTCATTAGGTACATTGAGTCAATATACCCTAAACTTGCTGAAAAATACGAGGATATATACTTGCTTAGAAATGAAAAAGACTTCAAAATATATAGTTTGACATCCGGTGATGCATATCAACCGGATTATGTACTATTCTTGAGAAAGAAGAATGATGTAGGAAAGGCAGATTATATTCAAATATTCATTGAGCCTAAAGGAGAACATTTACGGACAACAGATAAATGGAAAGAAGATGCAATGAAAGAGATAAGGGTTAATGCCGATATCCAATTTTCAACTCAAGGAACAAACTTCAATATTTGGGGCATGCCATTTTTTACGGAAAGGAAACGTCAAATCTTTGATGCTGCAATAAAAGAATCGCTTGGTATATAGAATAATTGAAATTAAGCATAAACAATCTTCATTAGTAGTGTTATGTCAATGGCATTCATAAATCAGATGAAAATATCGACATTGGAAAATGATGTGATTGAGGAAGATTTTGTATCTTTGCGAATAGAATGAAAAAGTATGGACTAAATTCAGCAGAGTATATAAAATGCCTATTTATTGATTTTTTGCTTTCAAAAGGAGAAGTTCAAATTATAGGTAATGAATTTATGTATGGTATTAAACGGAAAGTAGTTGATTTAGTTGTTCTTAAAAATGATAAGATAATAGCCGTTGAAATAAAATCAGATAGTGATAATCTCAAACGTCTTGAAGAACAAATTTTAGAATATAAAAAAATTTTCGACTATGTTTTAATAGTAGCAACGGAAAAACATATAAATAAAATTTGTGAAGTAACATCTTCTTCTATAGGAGTATATGTAATTAAGAATAATCTGGTTATAAATAAAATACACTCTCCACATATTCAGAGAAACAAGGATAAAACAGAAATGCTATACTCCATCAATGCAAAATACTTGTGTAAACTTAATCATTACAATTTAAGAAAATATAATGCTGATGAAGTTAGAAATATGTATAAAAAGAGGAGAATTTCTAATATTCAAGAAATTCTCCTTAAGTATATAATGAAAAAATATAAAGAACGATATTGTCTCTTTATAAATGAGAGAGGAGCGCAAACTCATATTGAAGATTTATGCATTCTTTCGTCTTCTTTTCAAATAGAATAAATTCTTTTAACTTGTTGAGCTATATGAATATTCATTCTAACTGAAATCCAAAAAGATGGAGATGCGGATGGCGTTCCTCCTGCAGCACACGTTTTAATCTGTTCAATCCCCCAAATGTCTAAATCAGAAGGGAATCTTTGGTCAAAACATACAGATTGTGCAACTTGAATATATGTTGAAGCATATGCAGATACACCTTTTGGTCTTCGCTGCTTATAATAAAAAATTTCGTTAGGTAGAGGAACATCTATCCTTGGTATCCATCCACGAGCCATTGTTATAGTGTCGTTACGAATGGGATTAATAGAAGCATAATCAGAATATATTACATCATTATGTGTTTGTTGTATACTATTATACATATTAATTTCTGAAATACTAAATGTATCCGTGTCTAAGTCTCCTAAATCTCTAACATTGTTAGGGAAAGAAGTCGATGATACGATATATTCACATGGTGTAGTTATTATAGTCTTTATATTACTTATTCTTGCAATACATTTATTTGCAACATTTTGATGCGAAGCTTGCGGAACATATCCACAATCAATAATAATTTTAAGTCTATTGGTTCCTATATGATTAGAAATAAGTTCAATATCTTCGTAACAATTTTCATCACTGATACTGCTTCTATATAATACAGAACCAAAATTGGATGTTAAACTATCAATTTGACGAGCAATATTATCTTCAAAATTTTCATCATCAAAATTGAATAATATTGTCGGAATGATTTCAGTAAAAATATTCTCATCTTTTAATTGAAGTAGAAAGTCTATCCAATTTTTATATCCAAAATCGGGAGAATACAAAGAATCAACTTCTGAAGAGGATAATGCTTCTTCAGAAGTAACATCAATGGCAATAGTATTACCTTTGTATATCTCTTTTAGTTTTGCTATACGTTTGTCAAATGGATATGTCTCTATATTATTTTTTGTAACCTTACGGCCTCTTGTTATCTCAATCAACGGTATTGTTTTAGACAAAATATCCTTAGGAACATTTTCCAATGCTCTAATTTCCGCTTCTCCTGTTTTAATAATGATCCAATACTTATTATCATTCATTGTCTTTAACTTTGTATCCAAGTGATATTACCCTATATTTCATTGCGGCAGAAGAAACTTCAAATTTCAATGCTAACTCTCCAATGTTTTTTATCTTATCCTCATCTATTAATTTTCGAACAATTTCTTCTGGCATAAGTAAACGAGATGCAAATTCATTAGCATGATATTCTATAGAATCCATCTCACTGCTTCTAAAGAATGTAGTATCTACAAATTCAGTGTTTTTTCCTTTATGAAGCATATAATGCCCAAGTTCATGTGCCATGGTAAAACGTTGTCGTTTTATATTATGATTGCTATTTATACTCATAACCCACTTCCCGTTAATGTAACTCAAAGAACCAGATTTACTGGCATCCATAACCTCATATTTAATTTCTATATCATTGAATGTTGATATCACATCCTTTATTTTAAGTGCATTGTCAATATAAAGTCCGTTATCTTGAGCCTTTTTTAGGATATCATTAACACTAACCAATAAATCAGGTTCTTCAAATTTATCTGATTTTTTTGGACCTCTTCTATTTCCTTTTGTTCCCATAGCTATTCAATTTCTTGATTAGATGATTTTTCTTCTTCTAAATTATCATATGCTTCAAAGAGTAGTTTTATATCACTCTCAAGTTTTAGAATTCTATTGTCGATGGCTTCCTTATCCTCATGTCTTAATATTTCATCTTCAATTCTTCCATACAACGCATTAATACATGTGTCTTTAAATGATATTGAATCTCGCATAAGTTCACTCAATGCTCCTACTATGTTTTGCTTTAATTCTGCATTTGTACGTACTTTATGATTTTCTATGTCTGTTTTTATATCATCTATTTCTTTTTTTGATGCAGATTTAATCGAGTAGATTGTTCCAAAGGTGAATATAGCAAATAAACCTAATAGAATTGCTATCAATGAGTTGTAATAATCTGTAATATGTGATGTATATTCACTAGGATTCAATAATACACCTTTTGATTCTAAATCTCTTAAAACCTCAATATGTACACATTTAACACTATCTATTACCAAAGAGTCATTATAAGTTAATGCTTTTTCAGGGTTTAGTAAATATATTGGAGCATAATTTATTGGTGTTACAAATGAAGTTATAACAACGATTCCTAATATAATAACCGCTGCTCCAACTATACCTGATATGATGTATTGTTTCATATTTAATCTTTTTGCAAAGATACTCAAACAAATTCAATATCAGATATTATAACTATCAATCTTTTATACCAGCACCTTAGTTTTAATTGAAATGTAATTATAAGATTTTGTAGACTAGTATTATTTTTGTACCTTAGGGCTGTAGATAGTGTTCTTTTGATATAATGAGCAAAACATGACAGAATATAGAACCTTGCTCGTTTCTAAATCGTTACCTACTTAATAAAACGATTCGTATAAACTGCTTATTTTCAGAGAATAGGATAAAAGGTAATGACTACCGGAATGGAAGGTTATGTGCTTTCTGATTCCGGCTTCGGAAATCCATTGTTTCAAGGGATGATGGGTCATGGAGCGGGTTAAGCCTTTGAAGACTTTTCCGGTACCCCATTCGCCGCACAACTCCAGTGCTTCCTGACTGATAGGGAGGGTGGCCTCGGTTTCTGTCTTTTCGGTGCAGATACGGATGTAATAGCCTTGATCCGGACCGACTTCAAAGTCACGCCAATCCAGCTTCAGAATATCACTGATACGGAGACCGGTCATGCAAGCGAATAGGGAGGCTTGTTTCAAGACTGGAATCTTGCATGGCGTAGCTGCCAATTTCTTGACTTCATCAAGTGTCAGATACTCTTTTTTGACTTCTTTCCATTCAATTTTTTCCAGAAAGTCGTTCAAGTTCTCGCGCAACATCTTTTCTTTATAGGCTATCTTCAACAGGGCTCGAAAAGTTGAATAATAGCCAGCTGCCGAATTGCGTGAGATATAAGCATTGGGATGATTGATTTGTTTGCATTTGAGCAAGTAATCCCTGAACTTCTCGCACAGTTCTACGGTGACATCGCCAAAGGTACATTTACCGCCGACAAATTTCTCGAAGTGATTGTAAACGCAATCCCATTTCTCATACTTTTCTCGTGCTTTTGTCCGGAAGTAGGCGAGGAAATCTACCTTTTGCTTGTTCTTGTCCAGGAACCCGAATTCTTCATTGATAAGCGACTGGACACGGATACAGCGGATTGCCTCTGCCTTGTTCAGCATGTCCTGATTGAACATTCTTTGCTGCTCGTTCTTAGGCTTGGCATAGATGTAGATGCCGAGGAATTCCCGGCGACTCATCTTCATCGTGTAAGGATTGCGGATGGCCGGATAATAATCCAGATAAAGAGATATGCGGTCGTTACGCAATGGCTTTTGTCTCAGAGTTACGTTGGTGCATGTAAGTGTCATAGCTATATTGTTTTTTAATTAATACTTGTTTTTGTTGCAAATAAAACAGGTGTTCTGATGGTGGTATTTATCACCGGAAAATAACTTTTGCCTCATTCTATCTTTGGAGGCTCAAAGAACTTGTCCAGCTCTGCCCGCAGGATCTTGGTATATTTACCGACCTTGATGCGGGGAATATTATGGTATTTCACATAATGGTAGAGTTGGTCCCGTGTCAGATTGAATCGCTCCATCGCTTCGGCAATGGTGTAGTATTTGGGCTCTTCGGGAGCTATGAGACCTTTGACAATGTCCACATGCTTCTTGGAGTAGTACACCATGATTCCGACTTTCTTTTTGGGAATGGCATTCTTTGATACAAAAGAATAGACGGCCGTTAGTGTCATGCCGAACTTCTCCTGCATGTCCTGCGTGCTGTACCATTCCTTGATTTCGGGATCGGGAGCTTTCTTCGCAAAGTAGTCATCAACATGCTTTTTGCTCCAATAGGTTTTCCCACGTTGAAAGGTTCGTGGAATATTATGTTCCTTAGCGATGTGAAATATCCACGAATCCTTTACGCCATACTTTTCCTTGACTTCAGCTGTGGTGTAGAAATCTGATATTGGAGTTTTCTCTTTGGGCTTATTCTCATTATTGGAAGCAATAATGTAGTCGAACATCTTATCAATATCCGAACGCCGTATAAGAGTTTTCCCATCAAATCTGACTGCTTTGATTTTCGCGTTTTTGATATACCGATAAATTGAGGTACGGCCTACACCTAAAAATGCGGCAACTTCAGTAGGGGTTAAGAACTCTTTTTCTGAATTAGGTTTTAATTCCACATCATGTTTCAAGTGGAATTCTTGAATTCGTTTTTTTCTAACTCGATCTTTGTATGCGAGGTTTGCGCACTTGTGTGAACAGTATGCAGTAGTAATCTTGTGGGCGGTAAAAATGGTGCCACACCACTCGCATTTCTTTTGAATTTCAATGTTACTAGCCATTTTAATTATCTTTTTAGTTCGCCAAATCTGTTTCATTGCGTACCACAGCGTTCCAAGGCGTTCCAGGTTGTCCACCATCTGGCAGGCAGTAAACCCGACTTTGGGCTTGTGAGGTACACAGGAGGTACAAAAAATGGCGTAAAAAGGCTTAGCAACGATTATCAACGATACTTGAGCAACAAAAAAGGCGCCCCGTAAAGAGCGCCATATTAATCGATTATAATTAATTTAACTATTTGATAATCAAGTATTTACTTACCGATGCAAAAACGACTGAATATGTTTTGAAGTATGCTCTCTGATGTCACGTCGCCGGCGATGTCGCTGAGGTGATGGATGCACTCACGGATGTCCTGACTGACGAAGTCGCCCGAAAGGCCACGTACGATGCCTTCGTGGGCTCGGTGGATGGCGTCATACGCACACAAAAGCGCCTCATGGTGTCGTGCGTTGGTGACGACGACCGCGTCCTGCGACAGGTCGGGCAAAGCAGCTACCTCCACCAACATTCGGCGCAATTCGTCGATATGTGTTCCTTCGCGGGCGGAGATGAATAACCGGCCGGCTCCTATGCTCTCGAAACGTGCGGCCACGTCCTGGCGCTCTGGCAGGCTGAGTTTGTCGCACTTATTGAACAAGACGAGAAGGGGAGTGTCCCCTGCTCTCGCGAGGATTTCGGACTGCAAGCGTGTGGCGGCCGTGACGTCCGTGGCGTCCACCACCCACAGCAGCACAGCGGCTTGCTCCATTTTTTCGTACGTACGGCCAATGCCCATGTTCTCCACCACGTCTGTGGTCTGCCTGAGCCCTGCCGTGTCAATGAAGCGGAACATCACGCCGTCGAGCGTCACCGTGTCCTCGATGACGTCGCGCGTCGTGCCATGCATCTCGCTCACGATGGCCCTTTCCTCACCCAACAAGGCGTTCAACAATGTGGACTTTCCTGCGTTTGTCTCTCCAACAATGGCCACCGGCACTCCGTTCTTAATCACGTTGCCGGCCCGGTACGAACTGGCCAGTTTCCCTATGACCCCTTCAATCTCTTCGGCGAGCGCCAACAGTTCGCTTCTGTCTGCGAACTCCAAATCCTCATGGTCTGAAAAGTCAAGTTCCAGCTCCATCAGCGAGGCAAAGTGCAACAGTCGGTCGCGCAATGCAGTCAACTCCCTGCTGAATCCACCGCGCATCTGGCTCATGGCCACTTGGTGCGCCGCGCGCGATGTCGAGGCTATCACGTCGGCCACCGCTTCGGCCTGGCTGAGGTCCATTTTCCCGTTCAGGAAAGCCCGCTCGGTGAATTCACCCGGACGGGCCATGCGACAGCCTGCTTCAACCAACCGTGTCATAAGCTCACTCACGATGTAGGCCGATCCATGGCACGAAATCTCCACGCTGTCCTCGCCAGTATAGGAATGCGGCGCACGAAAGACACTGACCACGACTTCATCGACCAGGCTGCCGTCGGACCTTCGCACATCACCAAAAACCAGCGTGTAGCCTGCCCGCCCGCGCAGGGCTTCCCCATGCCGGGGCGTAAAGACCCTGTCGGCCACAGTGATGGCTTCCGGACCCGCCACACGGACTACGCACAACGCGCCGCCCGATGCTGTGGCGGGCGCACAAATCGTATCGCTTGTCATATATGCTGTCATGCTTTTTATTGAAGGACCGTAATATCTCTAAGAATAAGGTTAAACTATATTTGAAAAGAGCGTCCAAAAGGCAAGACTGAGCCTATCTACTGCTCGTGACGGCCTGACTTGGACACAACTTCCCCGTTTAACTTTTATGGTGGGCAAAATTAGGACTTTCCTCCGTAAGAAAAAAGGGAAAGTTTGATTAAGTAATACAAAATCACTCAGGACCGAACCGTTTCACCGCCATGCGCCATGACTACGGTTTTTATGCGCCTTTCGGCCCTTTCCCTTATTGGCAATCACCTACTTTCCGCACGAAGCGGGGAGGCGGCCCTGACAGGTCTGCGAAAAAGCGGGCTTTTTCTTTCCCCGGCTCTTTCCTTTGCGTATCTTTGCTACCGTAACATCGCATTCCCCCGGCAACCTTCCGTACACCCGGAAGAAAAAGCAGCCGGACCTCCTCAGACACAGACAAAGAGATGAAAAAAACGATATCCATCCAACCCTACTGTTCGCCTTGCGGCGACCTGTTACTCGGGTCGTACGACGGGAGTCTCTGCCTTTGCAATTGGATTGTCGAGAAACATCCCGGACGAATCGCCCGCCGGCTGCAACGGGCGCTCGCTGCGGAATACACCACGGGCGGCAGCGACGTCACCCGCGAGGCTGCGCATCAACTTGACGAATACTTTGCCCGACAGCGCCATACGTTCGACATCCCCCTGCTCTTCGTGGGCACGCCGTTCCAAAAGGAAGTCTGGGCAGAGCTGCTCAAAATTCCCTACGGCCACACGGTTTCTTACAGCGAACTGGCCCGGCGCCTCGGCCTCGTCACGGCCGTACGCGCTGTGGCAAACGCCAGCGGCGCCAATGCCATTTCGATCTTCGCTCCCTGCCACAGGGTCATCGGCAGCGACCACAGCCTGACGGGCTTCGGAGGCGGTCTCGCAGCCAAGCGCTTTCTGCTTGATTGGGAACGGCAGGCGGACGCAGCGTCCCTGGCTCTCAGAGAATAAAGCCCGCTGGGCCGAAGAGCAGGCGCCGGCCTGCTGAGAGGAAAAAGCGGACGGCTGTCCGTCAAAAACGGCAAAGCACCCGTTTCCGCACGCAGGAGGACTTGTGTCTCCCTCTTGTGGAAACGGGTGCTTTGCCTCTGGATGTATCAGATGACGATCAGGCCAGTTCGTCAAGCGCCTGGCTCAAATCGGCAAGGATGTCGTCGACGTCCTCAATGCCCACCGAAAGACGGATGAGGTCGGGACGCACACCAGCCTCGACAAGCTGTTCGTCGCTGAGCTGGCGGTGTGTGTGGCTGGCGGGATGGAGCACACAGGTGCGGGCATCGGCCACGTGGGTCTCGATGGCGGCCAGGCGCAGGTGCTTCATAAACTCCTCCGCCGCCTTGC
>OMAR01000545.1_pt1 | contig 12107 bp, 8 predicted proteins | sample 1644651 | NCBI WGS metagenome assembly OMAR01 (sample SAMEA103958128, study PRJEB25191) | human gut metagenome | reverse complement strand
TTGTCAGGTTAAAGTAGTGAATAACTCTACTCAATTCACACATGGTGTCCTTTTCCTTATATAATAATCTGCCTCCTATTTTGTAATAAGGCAGCCTGCCGTTCATTCTGTAATCAGCCAGCGTCCTTCGTGTCAGCTTCAATTTCTCCGCCAACTCGCTCTCGGTAATGTAACGTTCTTCGTTCAGGACCGGACGAAGGTTTTGCTCCTGATCATCCAGCATTTTGGACAGGGTGCTTATGTTCCGAAAAAACGTATAATCTCAGGGCTTTCTTTGGTCAGCATGAATTGAGTCATAAGGATTTGTGGGTTACATGGTGAATACTGTTTTCCAAATAATATATAATATCCTGACGCCTGTAATATACCTTGCGGTCTATATGGCTGTAAGGGACTGCCCTGCGTCTTCGGAGCTGTAACAGTTTTCCGGGGGAGACTCCCATCAGCATACATGCTTCCTGGTTGTCTATCCAGTCATCCATACTCCGGGAATTTTCCCCGCATATTTCCCGCACTTTTTTTGCAAGGGCTTCCAAGGCCCTGTTCATTTCCAAGAATGTCTGCGCTTCAATGGTTACGATTTCCATACGTTTCTCTTTTTTGTCCGGTACGAAAATAGGGATGGAATCCCTTTCCTCCAAAAAGGTGTCTGTAAATGTCATCAGACGGCATCAGATGGCAAGGGGAACGGGAATGTGAAATATTTGAATATCCCCCAAGAAAGTAGCAGACAAAAATCGGACAGGATTTTGGTTCCTGTTTAAATTTTCTTCAAAAGGGAATGACTTGCAGGCCTTTTCCGATAAAAACAACTATCTTTGTACACAAGGAAAACAGTTATTATACTATGAATCATACCGTGGAAGACTTGTCTTTGTTTAATGCTCTCCGACAGGGGGATGGTAATTCTTTTGACCATTTATTCAGAAGGTACTATCCTATGCTGTGTGCCTATGCTCACCGCTTGGTGTCGCTGGAAGATGCCGAAGAGATTGTTCAGGAGGTGATGTTATGGCTGTGGGAGAATCGTGGGGATTTGATAATCGAGTCTTCATTGAATCAGTATTTGTTCAAAATGACCTATCGGAGGGTCTTGAACCACTTGACGCGGGAACAGGTGAAAACCAAGGCTGAAGCTGCCTTTTATGAGAGGACACAGGCGGCATTGTGTGAAGTGGACTATGCTCGTTTTGAGGAATTGGACCGGAAAATAAAGGAGGCGATGGCTGCTCTGCCCGACAGTTATCGGGAAGCCTTTGTGATGCATCGCTTTAAGGAACTGAGTTATAAAGAAATTGCTGAAGTGCTGGATGTGTCGCCACAGACGGTGGCTTACCGCATCCAGCAGGCATTGAAGCTGCTTCGTGTTTCCTTAAAGGATTACTTGCCCATGCTGGTATGGCTGGTGGGCTGAAAAGTACCTCTCCCTGAGTTTCCCTTGTTTTTTCCTTCAAATCCTTCAGCCCCTTCGCAAACGCCCGTCAATAAAGAAAAGCGGCTGAAGGATTTCCTCCCGGAATTCCTTCAGCCTAGTGTAGAAGTTTCAGCTCTTTATGGTTTGAGCTTCGTTTGTAGAAGTTTTCTATTATATTGTTTCGTTGTATATTTACTTTATTGTCAGGTCCGTGTCGTTTGTTGCCGATACGTTTTCCGTTTCGTTCTCCGGTTCGGGCAATTTCTCTTTTCCGTAGAATCCCGGCATCGGTTCATAGATGGGGTTGCGCGGAATGGAGATATTGCGCAGTTTTTTATCTTTCGCCAACTGAGCGATATAACGTCCCGCGGTAGCTCGTGTCAGTCCGCATAACGATTCAAACTTCCGGCGTGTCAGCACGCTGTTTGTCAAGAAGTATTCCGTCAGTGCTTCGTCTATACTCTCTTTGGTTACCGGCATGGAGTGCGGCTTGTATTTCGAACGCTCGGTCTTGACGTCGCTCAACTGATGCTTCAGGTATTTGTCCGCACGGAATGTCACCGATTTGAATTTCACCTTGTTGGCACGTGTGGAGCTTGGTGTCCGTGTCTCGGGGCAGGTAAGCGATATATGGAAATATCCTATCCCTTCGATATGTACCCGGGCACCGTCCTTCAAGTAGTAGGCCAGTTTCTCGCTGAGCGAGATAATGGTTGCCTTGATGTCCGCCACGGTGAGCGAGGAGCCGTACTGTATTTCCCGTGCCAGATAGTCGGTGTTGATGCGCTGCCAGTTTACTACACGGGCGTGATAGCGCTTCTTGCGCGTACCTATCGTATTGGGTGATTCATAAAATTCAAATTTGATAGCCATTCGCTTATTTGTTTTTATCCGGTTGTTTATGCTTTCTTGTACGGAAGAGTTTGCTGCAACTTCCTTTCAAGTTAATCGTTTCACTTTAGTGATGAAATCATATCACTCTAGTGATGAAGTTGTATCACTTAGGTGATGAAATTTCATCATTCTAGTGAAACGATTAACTTGACGGTGCAAAAGTATGAAATAGTCTTGATAAAAACGAATAATTTCCCAGTTATTTTCGCTTAGTCACTTTTTTGCAGTAGTGTGTAGTAAATGCTTGTAAAAGAGTATTTTGTATGTTATCTTTGTGATATTACACAACCCCAAATAATGAAAAAGGATGAAAAAATTAGTGGAAAAATTACTGAGTTGGTGCAAAAAGAGTATGAAAATGAGGAGATGCGTGGGAAAAAGCACGGCTCCGGTTACCGGGCAGTCGGTGGGGCAAACCGGAAATGCGGAAGGGGTGTTGCCTTCAACGGCTACGGAAACGGTGGATGAAATTGTTCTCCCAGCGGCTGTCGAAACAGCTGGCATGGCAGAAACTATCGATGAAAAGGCGGTTTCTGGCAAATCGGGGCGCAAGAAACCGGAGAATATGCTGGCGGCCTTGCAGTGCTTTTTGACCGCACGCTATGATTTCCGTTATAACCTTCTCACCGAACAGACGGAGTATCGTGGGAAAGAGATGCCGGATGAAGAGTATGGTATAGTGGCTCAACGCGATTTGAATACATTCTGTCTGGAGGCGCGTTCCGGTGGCATCAACTGCTGGGATAAGGATGTGAGCCGTCTGCTCCATTCCAGAAAGGTGGAAAACTATCATCCTTTTCTACATTATATGAGCCACTTGCCTCAGTGGGACGGAGTGGATCGTGTAACTCCGCTGGCCGTGCGTATATCGCGTAAGCCGATGTGGGTGAAAGGGTTTCACCGTTGGATGCTGGGTGTTGCCGCCCAATGGCTGGGGCAGGCGCAGGATTGCGCCAATGCGGTGGCGCCTATGTTGGTGAGCCGTGAGCAGGGGAAGCGCAAGTCTTCTTTTTGCAAGATTTTGATGCCTAAGGAACTTACACCTTATTATATAGACAAGTTCGACCTGACGAGCGAGAGTGGATGTGAACAGAAACTTTCGCTTTTCGGATTGATCAATATGGATGAGTTCGACAAGTACCGTGCCGGACAGATGCCTGCCTTAAAGAATCTGATGCAGATGACCACACTGACTTTCCGCAGGGCACATCGTCCGGCATTCAGTCATCTGCCTCGTATCGCCTCTTTCATCGGTACGTCCAATATGACGGATCTGCTGACTGATCCCACAGGAAGCCGCCGTTTCCTCTGTGCGGAAGTGGATGATAAGATTGATTGTACACCGCCCGATCATGCGCAGCTGTTCGCCCAGCTGAAAGCGGAGCTGGCCGGAGGAGAGCGTTACTGGTTCTCGGAAGAGGAAGAAAAGGAGATACAGCACAGCAACCGGAATTTTTATAAAATGCCTGCCGAACAGGAATTGTTTTTGCGTTGTTTCCGGATGCCGCAGGAAGGGGAGTTGTCCAAGCCCTATACCACGACGGATTTGTTCAATTATTTGCAGAAACATTATCCGGCTGCCATGCGCGGGGTGACTCCGAACCGCTTGGGCAGGATGATGGTTGCATTGGGGATACAGCGTGTTCATACCGAGTATGGCAATGTGTACCGGCTGGTGAAGCTGAAGGATTCTTCCGCAGCCTGAAACTTTTTCCCGGTGTGATCCTTCAGCCGGAACGCCCTCCTGCAAAGGGTTTGCGGGAGGACTGAAGCTTTTGAAGGATTTTTCAGGGGGAATCGTATAAGGAGAAATAAATGAAAAAGATTGCTTGGCGATTTGTTTGTTCGACTTTTTTAGTGGTGGCGTTTTTATCTATAAAAACACGAGAAGTGACAGTTTACATATTTATTACATTGTTTCTTCTTGTGATTGTCTGGAAACGAGATGCTCCAAGTATCATGCTGCTCCGGGAGATACTTTACAGTTGAAAGTTTCCTTCCAGTCGGACAGTATAGGGGTGTTTGTCCGTGAACTTTATATTTATGGCAACTTTCCCTCTTTGCCACTTAGTCTGACGGTGGAGGGCGATTGCATATAAGGCAAGCTCATAGCATATAAGAGAAAGAATTAACAGGATAATTTTGTTTTTATCGAAGGTTTATTGCTAACTTTGCTCTACCATCGTAATATGGATGAAAAGCACAACCGATATACAAATGAGCAAAATGCCTGGAAATTCTTTTAATGATATCTATACCTCTTATTATAAGAAGTCTTTTTTCTTTGCCAAATCATACGTTCATAATGATTTGGCGGCAGAAGATATTGCCTCCGAGGCATTAATAAAGTTGTGGGAAAAGTTGAAGGCCGAGCCTGTTGAAGAGAAATATATCTTACCGTTGTTACTGACAATTTTGAAGAACAAGGCTTTGGACTATCTAAAGCACGAGGAGGTAAAACGCAGTGCTTTTGAAGTGATGGCCGACTGGCAACAACAGGAATTGTCTATCCGTATGTCTGCCTTGGAAGCGTGCAATCCTGATGAGATTTTTTCGGAAGAAGTGGAAATAATCATTAGTGCTACTTTAAGTACCTTGTCGGAACAGACGCGACGGGCATTTATCTTGAGTCGTTTTGAAAATAAATCCAATAAAGAGATTGCCGAAGAGATGGAAATCTCTATAAAGGGGGTGGAATATCATATATCAAAAGCATTGAAAGTACTGCGGGTGACTTTAAAAGATTATCTTCCTTTATTTTATTTCTTCTTTTATTATTAAGCCTGACCGGATGGGGATACGGATGTTTTTGAGGACAAAAATGATTTTTTTATATTTTTCTTCATTTTCTTTTAGGGTAGTTTCTTCTTGAGTCGTTTCTAATAAAACAGCATAGAATATGAATCCTGAATTATTGCAAAAATATATAGCCGGAAATGCTACTGAAGCCGAAAAGCAGCGTGTGACGAAATGGATACAGGAAAATCCTGAGAACATGCGTGAATATATGGCACAACGGAAGTTGCATGACATGGCATTGTGGCGTACGGAACCTGTGGCGGAGGAGAATAGCCGGGAAAGGAAACATTTCTCGTTACGCGGAGTATGTATGGAAGCTGCCAAGATAGCAGCGGTATTGGCGATCGTCTTGTTGGGTACACATTATTGGACAGGAAAACATCAGGTACCGGAAGACAAAACATGGCAGTCTATTTATGTGCCGGCGGGCCAACGGGCAGAATTGATGTTGGCGGATGGTACGAAGGTTTGGTTGAACTCACGCAGTACCTTGACTTTCCCGGGAAGTTTCAAAGGGAATATCCGAAATGTGAAATTGGATGGTGAGGGTTACTTTGCGGTGACAAAGAATGTGGAACAGCCTTTTATTGTAGAAACGAACAAATGTAATGTGAAGGTGCTGGGTACAGAGTTCAATGTAATGGCTTATGCAGCGGATAGCGTATGGGAAACTTCTTTGTTGGAAGGTGCTGTAGAAATTTTAGTGCCCGGTTCGAATAACAGTGGAATGAGGCTGGAACCGAACATGATGGCCAGCTTGAAAGGCAACAGACTGGTGAAAGGACGCATCAAGGAGGCCGATTATTTTTTGTGGCGTGAGGGCTTGCTTTGTTTCAATGATATATCCGTACGTGATATGATAGAGAAACTGAAACTGTATTATGGGGTGGATATTGTAGTAAATAATACCCGGATTCTAAAGAACCGTTATACAGGTAAATTCCGCACGAAAGATGGGGTGGAACACGTACTGAAAGTTTTGAAACTCAATAATAAGTTTACTTATACAAAGAATGATGAGACAAATGTGATAACAATTAATTAACCCTTAAAAAAGAATATGCCTATGAAATAACACACCTGGTCTAAAAAGGAAATGGGATAGTGCTGCAACACCATCCCATGGAATGTCAATGACTCATTGACAATTTTTTCTCAAATAATCTTAAGTTGAACCTAAAATTAGTAATGCAAATATATGAAAAATATTTTGTATCAGGAATCTATTGTAGAAATTAAACATTTATTCCGTATGATGAGAAACACACTCTTAGCCCTGTTTGTCTTTGCCGGAACAGCTTTTGCCACTGAGTCTTATTCTCAGACAATGAAGGTGACTGTTGTGGCGGATAACGTGTCAACAGGCAAGGTAATCAGTGAAATAGAAAAACAGACAGATTATCTGTTTGTGTATAATGTGAACGAGGTGAATCTGAAGCGCAATGTGAAGGTGAATGCGCAAAATAAATCTGTAGCCGAAGTGTTGAATAAGGTTTTTGAAGGTACTGATATTTATTATGCCATGGAGGGTAAGAATATCATGCTGATGAGTAAGGCGAAAGACGGGGAAGCTGTCCAACAGGCAAATAAAGTGACAGGTATTGTGAAAGATGCGAATGGCGAGCCGGTAATCGGTGCCAATGTAACAGTGAAAGGTCAGTCAATAGGTACGATAACAGATATAGATGGGCGGTTTGTGTTGGATGCCCCGAAAGATGCCGTTTTACAGATTACGTATATCGGGTATGTTTCTCAAGAAGTGAAAGTTTTTGGAAAGAAAGAACTTAATGTAGTATTGAAGGAGGATACAGAAACTCTTGATGAAGTGGTGGTGGTTGGATTTGGTACGCAAAAGAAAGTGAATCTGACAGGAGCTGTAGGACTTGCTACTGCTAAAGAATTAGAATCTCGTCCTGTGACTTCAGCTACACAAGCCTTACAAGGATTGGTACCTGGTTTGCAGATATCAACAAGTACGGGTGAACTGGACAAGACCGCAGATATCAGTATCCGTGGTACAGGAACTATTGGTGAGGGTTCCAGCGGTGCACCTCTTATTCTAATTGATGGAATGGAAGGAGATTTGAATACAGTCAATCCTCAAGACATAGAAAATATTTCTGTATTGAAAGATGCTGCCGCATCATCCATCTATGGTTCCCGTGCCCCCTTCGGCGTAATTCTGGTGACTACCAAATCGGGCAAAAAAGGAAAGACTTCTGTAAACTATAACAATAGCTTCCGTATATCTACTCCTGTAAATATGCCGAAGATGATGGATTCCTACACTTTTGCAAACTTTATGAACGCCGGTTCGCTTAATCAGGGTGGTGGGCTTATCTTTACAGAAGACCTGATGCAGGATATGCTGGATTGGCAAGCTGCCGGAGGTGGAAGCACGGGGGGAGTAAAAGCTTCATCCAACGGTCAATGGGGTAAACCAGACTATGATCCATTTACAACAGCTTGGGCTAATACAAATTGGTATGATGAAGTTTACAAATCTTCAAGTTTTTCTCAAGAACATAACGTTAGTCTAAATGGAGGAAGTGATATTGTAGCTTATTATGCTTCTTTCAATTATTTGGATCAAGGAGGACTTTTGAAAGCTGGTGACGATGGACTTCATCGTTACAATGTAACAGCTAAAATCAATGCTGATTTGACTCAATGGTTAAAATTCAATTACAGTACCCGTTTTACTCGTAATGATGTATGGCGTCCTACCAGTTTCAACAGTTCTTTTTATGACCAGTTAGGAAGAGCTACTTGGCCCAATATGCCCGTAAAAGATCCCAATGGCTATTATACCAATAATGGTTGGACTAATCCAGTCCAAAATCTTGTTGAAGGTGGAAAACGTAATGCACAAACAGACCGTCTTTATCAACAAGCGTCTTTAGTAATTGAACCGATCAAAAATTGGATTACACATGTGGAGTTTAATTACAGTATAATGAACTCATCGGTAAAAGAAACTTCAATTCCTACTTATAATCATGATGTGGAAGGCAATTTAATAGATACTCATGGTACGTCTTATCTTTATCAAGATCAGACTAAAGAGAACTATCTGAACCTAAATATTTATAGTGAGTATTCCCAATCTTTTAATAATGCCCATAATGCAAAAGTTATGCTTGGCTTCCAGACAGAAGATATGAAACAGGAATTTTCTTCTACAAAAAAGTATGGTGTAATGATGGGGGGGATGCCTTATTTTGATGTCACAACCGGATTGGACGGACAAGGTAACCCCAAAGCGACAGAAGCGGGTGGAAATGGGAAAAGATGGAAAACGGCAGGTTTCTTCGGTCGCTTGAATTACGATTACCTGGGACGTTATTTGGCGGAAATCAATATGCGATATGACGGTTCTTCCCGTTTCCGTCGAGGAAGTCGCTGGCAATGGTCTCCTTCATTCTCTTTAGGCTGGAACATCGCTCAGGAAAAATTCTGGGAGTCGCTGACAGATATAGCCAACACATTAAAATTGCGTGTTTCTTACGGTGAATTGGGCAACCAGAATACTACAGCATGGTATCCTACCTATCGTGATATGATACTGAAGTCTTCTAATGGAACATGGTTGCAAGATGGAGTGAAGCCTAATACAGCAGAGCCGGGAAATTTGGTCAGCAATTCTTTGACTTGGGAAAAGGTTCGTACTTGGGATATCGGTTTTGATTATGGCTTTCTCAGTAATCGTTTGACAGGTAGTTTTGATTACTATATTCGTTATACGGATGGTATGGTAGGGCCTGCACCTGAACTCCCATCTATTTTGGGTACATCTGCTCCTAAAACCAACAATTGTAATTTAAGAACGAATGGATGGGAACTATCTATTGGATGGAGAGACCGTTTGAAAAACGGGTTTGGATATAGTGCTAATTTAACTCTTTCCGATGCTAAAACAATTGTTACCAGCTATCCGAGCAACGCAACAAATACTATCGGTTTGAACAAATACGTTGAAGGACGCGAAGTGGGCGAGATTTGGGGATTGGAAACAATAGGAATAGCAAAATCTGAAAATGAAATGCAAGCCAATCTCCTTTCCCTTCCTAATGGAGGACAGGATGCGATTGGTTCCAAATGGTCTGCCGGTGATATTATGTATCGTGATTTGAATGAAGATGGAAAAATATCTAAAAGTGCGGGTACATTGGATGATCATGGAGATTTGAAAGTAATAGGCAATAGTACTCCTAGATATTTCTTTGGTATTGACTTGAATGCTGATTGGAAAGGATTCGACATACGTTTATTCTTTCAAGGTGTAATGAAGCGTGATTTTTGGGGTACAAATAATTTCTGTGGTTATTTGTTTGGTGCTTATGGAACTCAAAGTATGTGGGGGGCTCGTGGACTTAAGGAACATGAGGATTATTTTCGTGCAGAGGATATAGGATTGTCAGGTCATACCATTCCTGCAAATCTTGACGCTTATTATCCTCGTCCTATTTTCTCCGAAGGAGGTAAGAACCAAGAAATTCAGACACGTTATTTGCAAGATGCATCCTATATCCGTTTAAAAAATTTCCAATTAGGTTATACTTTCCCAGCAAAATGGATGAAAAGTATGGGTTTGACCAGATGCCGTGTGTTTGTTTCCGGAGAAAATCTTTGGACTGGAACATCATTGTCTTCTTTGTTTGATCCGGAAACAATTAGTGGAGGTAATGGTGGTAATGCTTATCCGTTATCAAGCACCTGGTCTTTTGGCTTAAGTTTAACACTTTAATATACATATACAATGAAAATAAAACATATATTCTTATCTGTACTAATCGCTTCATCAGGATTTATATTTACTGCTTGCGATAACTATTTGGATGAAGTACCTGAGGCATCTATTTCCCCAGAAGTATATTTTACAGAGGCAACCCATATTCAAGCCTCTGCAGATAATTTGTACTCTGATATTCTTCCCTCTCACGGAACAGGAAATACATATGGCATCTACAAAGATGATGCAACAACGGACAATCAAATAGAGGTTACAGCCCCCAATCGTTTTACTTCCACCTTGTGGAAAGTGGACAATGCGGAAACCAGCAATTGGAACTTTGATAAAATATACAAAATCAATTTTGTATTATCGAATGTGTTGCCTAATTTTGGAGATAAAAATGCTGATGGAAACGACTTGAGCGGCAATGCCAATACCATCAATGGTGATCTTAACAGCATAAAACATTATATTGGTGAATTATTTTTTTTACGTGCTTGTGAATATTTTAAACGTTATCAGCTGTTTGGAGATTTTCCCATAATTACCCACCCATTGCTGGACGACAAAGAAGCATTGAGTGAAGCCAGTAAACGATCACCACGCAATGAAGTGGCTCGCTTTATTCTAAGTGATTTGGATAAAGCTATTACTTTGTTAAAAGCTAAAAATATGCCGACAACCAGAATAAATGCGGATGCTGCTATTTTATTAAAGTCGCGTGTGGCTCTATTTGAAGGTACTTGGTTGAAATATTTTAAGAATACGGCTTTTGTACCCAATGGTGACGGTTGGCCTGGCAAGACAAAAGATTATAATTCCACTTATCAGTATCCCAGTGGGAATATTGACAGTGAGATAGATTATTTCTTGGAAATCGCCATGACTGCCTCTAAAGATATCGCAGAACGCTATAAAAACAGACTTACAGAAAATACAGGCGTTCTGCAGCAGTCAACTAACGAAGATGCTAACCCTTATTTTGACATGTTTGCTCAAGAAGATTTATCTTCAGTCGACGAAGTTCTGTTATGGCGTAGATACGCTTATAACTTAGTGCACCACAACGTAAATGTATATGCCAGCTGGGGAAACAATGGCGTGGGTGTCACTCGCAGCTTTGTGAATAACTTTTTGATGGCTGACGGCACTCCTGTTTATACCCACGGTGATTATATGAACGGAGATGGATATTATATGGGAGACAAAACCATACACGACGTTCGTCAAAACAGAGATAGCCGATTGGTTATCTTTCTGAAAGAACCCGGACAACATAACATCTTAATAAAAGATGTGGTTGGTGAGACTGCCAATGTTGAAGAAACTTATCCATTGATTACCATTACAGACGGAGCACGCCGTTATGTAACTGGGTATGCCTTACGCAAAGGAGGAGCTTTCCATCAGAAATATTATTCCAATTCAAAAGGATATACCGCCTCTATTGCTTATCGTGCGACAGAAGCCTTGTTGAATTACATGGAAGCCAGTTATGAAAAGAATGGTACCTTGGACGGAGCAGCGACCGAATATTGGAAAATTATCCGCCGTCGTTCTCATGTAGATGAGGATTTTCAAAAGACTATTGCTTTAACGGATATGAGTAAAGAGGCTGAAAATGATTGGGGAGCGTATTCCGGTGGTAAGTTAATAGACGCAACTCTCTATAATATACGTCGTGAGCGCCGATGTGAATTTATGGCGGATGGGCTTCGTTATATGGACTTATGCCGTTGGCGTGCTATGGACCAGTTGATTGAACAACCTTATATACCGGAAGGTTTCCATTTATGGAACACTCCTATGCAGACTTGGTATGCAGATTTGCTATATGACGGATCAGACGCTTCCAATGTTTCTTCACCTAATGTCAGCGAATACTTGCGCCCTTACCAGAAGAATTCTAAACAGACCTGTTATAATGGTTTTACTTGGCGTATGGCTCATTATCTACATCCCATTATGGTCAAGCAGTTTTTGATTACCGCCCCCGATAACAAAACAGTAGAAAATTCTCCTATCTATCAAAATCCATATTGGCCCATAGTACCGGATATGCCTGCTGAAAGATAAGTTTTAGGGCATTCCAATTATAAAATATTGGAGTGCCCTAATGACAACTCGATATCATATGATTGATAAGAAAAGAGTAGCCATCATATGTACTACTTGTACGATGATACAGGAATCGTAACTAAATTCTATGTCTGCAACTCTTTATAATTCCGATATTTGTGAATACACACAAGCCGATACAAATCG
>OMAR01000530.1_pt1 | contig 12261 bp, 14 predicted proteins | sample 1644651 | NCBI WGS metagenome assembly OMAR01 (sample SAMEA103958128, study PRJEB25191) | human gut metagenome | reverse complement strand
AATATGCCTTTTATGCGTTATGAATATACCGGAACAAGTAAAGAACGAGGCCCGTGTACTTATTGAGCAATACGGTGACACCTTCGAATACCTTGGTATTTATGAAGGCCAGGAAGCCTATGTGTTCAAGTTTCCGGGGGACTCCTGTACCGGTTATCCTTTCGTCTATCTGTATGACGGTAAAGACGCAACCGAAATAACCGGTCCGTTATCCCTTGACGTTATCGATTCATGTATCGAAAATATCGAGGAAGGAGACATCGAATAGCTTATTGTCAATTCTCAGGACTCCCCTGCAGTTGTGGGAAGTCGCAGCTCCTATTTCACATAAATATTTTACGTCTTTCCATTCCATTCCTGAACCGGCAGAATTATCGCTTTGGGGTTCGATATACCTTAGTTCACCATCCGCAAACCGTTGCAGGATTGTAGCATGCCCGCCCCCGCTTTTCCAGCCGATGCACAATTCATATACGCCTTCTTCCTTACATACCTCATTGAAATACTCCATGTACCTTTTAGGGGTCATTTTCAGGTATCCTTTGTGCGCAAGCCAGCTGTTTATACTTATATGTTGCGCCGGAGTACCGTCGGTGTTTTTCCAGACTTCAAAAGCACGTCCATTACTCAGATATTCAAGTTTAGACCCTGCGACATTGCCTTTGGCGGTAATATCCCATCCACGTAATCGTAAAGCGTATGCCGGTGCGCAAGTCTGGCAGTTGATACTGTATGGAGTATCCCGTTTTTTATCGTAATCGCTGTTCTTCCGGTATCTGTTTCCCCTTTTATCGCGGTATATTCCTTTGGAATCCAAAATATACTCTTCCACATGTTTGGGATTTGCATTCTGTTTGTCCGCCTTATCCACATCCATAGGTTTTCCTTTTTTGATTTTAAGAGCCTTTTCCATTTCGAGGTTGTTCCGGGCAATGGCCATTTTTTCCTCCCCGGTAAGGTAGTCCGGCATTTCCGCAATCATCTCGTCAATACGGGCCATAAGTTTATCCACCGCTTTTTGGGCACCCTTGTGGGCTTCTGCCTGATATGGATGATTGTCGGAAAACAGTTTGCCGTCCGTTCCCGGATTGTTATCCAGTCCGGGCTGGGGCTTGTTCTTGTCGTCTTCGTCCGGAAGTGGTGTCGGCTCCTCGTCGGTGGCAGTGAGGTCGCACTTGCAGTTCCACCGGTCGCCCGGTCGGTGGATGTTCCAGAACGTGTCATCAATCGGCCGGATGGTATTCCAGAACGGGCGGTGGTCAGCCCCCGGATGAATGGAGGTGGACGGTAGCCATTTGAGGTTGGGCAGAATATCGCGTTCGCGCAGGAACTGTTGCCAGTCAGCCGCCTGATGCGCCCGGATGACCGCCGTATCATACTCCGTCCGCAGCCAGTGACGAACCTGATGGGAAGCAATGGGCAAGACTTCCTGTACCCATTTGTCGAACGGTTTTAAAATGCCGTTTGAATCCAATAAAAGTCGTGCCATGTCATTCTGCATACGATGTACCTTGAATGCCGAGAATACGGCATTGTTCCGGAGTATGGCATTTCTGAAATCCTCGTCCGGAGTAATGGCCTTGGATTTGCTGAACCCTTCCTTTGCCGCCTTGTTCATCTTTGCCCATATTTCATTGAACAGGTTGATTTCGATTTCGGTTGCCGGATGAAAGTCCCTGCTGTATATGTTCAGCAAGGCACGCCGCAGCACCTCTTCGGAGAAGTCAAACTCCATGGAGATGCTGCCATTATCAGCCGCATACAGTCTGTCGACTACCAGTCTAAAGCTGCCCCGTCTGCCGGGGCTTTCACGAAAAAACCTTTGAGCCAGTTCCGGAAGTTTCTTTTCTGTTTCGGTGTCGGTTCATCATCCCGTCCCTTATTCGCTGGCTCCAGCTCCTTCTTCGGGCTTGGAATCTGGTCGGCTTGTTCAGCCGTCTTTTGTTCCGCCTTCAGCTGCTCGTAATTGGCCGGTTTGTCGATACCGAATTCCTCATAGAGATAGTCGTCGTCGATGGGGATGTTGAAGTTCTTCTTCAGCTGCGTGAGGATGGATATTTTGGTACCGGCATCCGTTTCCTTCGGTTCCGGGAAGCAGAATGCACCCCCTTGGGTGTTGATGCCCATACGCAGCAAAATGTCCGTCATGTCGTAATTCAGCACGTTGAGCACGTACTTCCGGTCAGCCTCCAGCACCTTGTCTTCCACCTTCTTATGAACCGTACCCAAAGCCTGTGTGCCTTTTTCGGACGATTCGGTGGTCAGCGTATTGCCCAGTATCAGTTTGGAAATTTCGTTGTTGCACCGCTCGCAGAGGCGTTCATAGACATCGGCAGACCCTGTTTTGTTTCCGGCTTCCGTGAGTTTGAGTTCCGTGTCCTTGGCATGGAAGAACTGCGCCAGACTTCCGGCATTTGCCGCATCCTCCATGGCCCGCTGGCGTGACTCATCGTCGTCGGAATCATAGATATATTCCTGGATAGGCATGCCGAATACCTCGGAGAACTGTGCCCAGTCGCCCGTGGTGTTACGTTTGTAGATGACCCAAGGTGCAGCCTTGGCCAACAGCCCCAAATCGGACGGTGAACCCACAAACAGCAGGTCGGTATATTCATTCCAGGAATGGCCGGTAATGTCCGTCTGGTGGCGCAGGATGAGTTCCCTGACCGGATCCACATGCTTGCGCGGTACCAGGTCATAATCCACCCATTCCTGCAGCTTGTAGAACTGGCAGAGCGAGAAGCCCCAGAATTTCGCATCAAGGATGTCACCCACCAGCCGGTTGAACCAGGGCGACTGTATCTGTTCGTTGATTTTATCGTCGGGCTTCCCGTCCACCCGGAATTCCATGTTGGAGCACAGCACGGCATTCTTTCGCTTTTCGAGCACACAGGAAAGGTGGGTATCCATCAGAATGTCCTCGTAGAGGTCATAAAGTTTGTAACGTCGCGAGAAATCGACATTCTCGGCCACCCTTACGGCTGCCATGTAGTCGGAAATGTCCAGCCCGAAGCGTTTGGGCTGTGTGAGCACAATCACATTCGGTCTCTTTTGTCCCGGCAACGTGAAGTTTCCCCCTACGGTGATGATGCCGGCTTTGTTGTTTTTTCTGTTTTTCTTTTTCATGATGCTTGCTTTTTACCAGTGGTTCGTTCGTTTGCGGTTGCTTTGAATGCGGAAATCCGATCTGCCTGCCCTTTCTTCCTCCGGCAGCAGCGGAGCCCCTTCGATAGATATATCCTCGTCGGCCACCGCCTTCATCCATTCCACTGCCCGTTCGTATCGGTCCTTGCGTACCTGGGAAAGTTTCTGCGGGTTGTGGATGCAGAAGATGTGATAGACTGCCATGTCGATGACCATCATCAGTACGAGCTGGTTCCGGTTCTCGCCGGTAGCTTCGAAGATTTTGTTGCAGTCGTAACGTTTGCTCAAGTAGCATCGCATTTCGGCAATGGCCCTGTCCTCGCAAACCTCAATGACCGTTTCGTCTTCGCGTACCAGTGCGTCGAGAATGTCGCGATGGATACTCGCATCGTAATCGGTGAGTTCTACAAATTTGCTCATAGTCCTATTGTTTTAGAGTTGTCATAATCTTTTCTTATTCCGTTTTCTTACATCCTTCCGTGATCGGAATACGGGCGGTTCAATGCGCCTGATCAGTTCGTCAATGATACGGTTCGCCCCTTCGACCGCATCCGGTCCGTCGGCCGGATAGCGCATGGTCAGGGTGAACAGCTTGAACTGGTCCTCCAGTTCCTTCATGTGCGGATTGTCCCGTTCAGCCTCGTTGAGGATGAGGTTCCCCTCGCGGTTGAGCGGTTCAAGGTTGGCCTCGATGCGCGTAGCCTTGTCCGTCTTCTTCTCCTCGTCGCCCCGGATGAACAGCGCAATCTTCTGTTCGCGGCGTACTTTTGCCACCAGCGGTTTGAACACCTGTTGGAAGAAAGGGTCCTGCAGCTTGTTGTTCTCCATGTAGCAATAGACATTGGTCTTGCCCCCGACAAATTCAAGCATCCGGACATACCAGTCAATGAACTCCGCATTGAGCGCCTGTGCCAGGAAAGTCTTGATGACGTAAAGCCTGCCACCCAATTTGCCACAGAGCGAAACCGTCTTGAAGGATTTGCCTTTCTTACCCTTGCTTTCGCCCGGTGCCGGGTCGCCATACACCACGAGGAACTTGAATTTGGAGAGTGCCGGAACCTTGCCGTATGCAATGTTTTCGAATACCTCTCCCACGGAAATCGGGTTGTTGAAATATTCTCCCTGTGCCGCCTTTTTGGATATTTTGGACAGTGTGCGGTCGATGTCCTCTTCCGAGTTCTTTTCCGGCCATGTGGAAAAACCGTTTTTGTCGCGGATGTTCACGATGTCCCAGGAGTCGGCCATTTCGCCCGCCCTCACCACGCAGCAGTCCTTGGCGATGATGTTTCCGCAGAAGATGACCAGTGTAGGTTCGGAAATGGAACGTGTGGGGTACAGCGCATTTTCCCACCAGTCCCAGCGCTTCTGGATGATGTCCGGGTTCTTGGTATCCTCGTCCGTATCAAAGTCATCGACCAGCAGTACGTCGGGACGTATGGCCTCGTTTCGCGAACCACGCGGAGATTGTCCGGCACCCAGTGCGCGGAAAGAGACCTTCCCTTTGGTGGTGAATTCATCCTCGGTCCATGAGCCCGGCAGTTCCTGTTTGCCGTAGTATGCCATGATGCGTCCGTTGGCTTCGAGATTGGCCCGGTAGGGATCGAGCAGGCGCACCGCATTGTCCTTGCTGTTGGAGGTCAGAATCACATTCTTTTTGCGTCCGGTAAGCGTGAGATTCATGACGATGAACATGGTGACGGTGGATTTGGCCAGCTCACGGCTCCAAGAAAGCACCTCAAACCATTCATCGTGTGCAATGATCCGCCGGATAGCCTTTTTCTGGAAGTCGGCAAATTCATATTTGACATAATTCGGAAAAAAGAACTTGATCCATTCTATGGGATGTTTCTCAAGATATTCCCGGTGTTTTTCCCGTTCGGCTGCCGTCATGTTCCTATCGACCGGTGTAGCCCTTGCGATGTCTTCTTTGTACTTCTCCCAATCGAGGAGAGCGAGTCTGTCAGTCTGTTTCATTGTCTATCCCTTTATAATTTGTCTTTAATGTACGCATCGGCCAGGCGTGTAATTTCCTTTGCCTTTTCGAGGTCGGCCGCCCGTACCCAGTCGATGAGCCCGGTGAGGACACTGATGATGTCGGCAATGCCCACTTCCTGCTCCATGTTGCGTATGGCCGCCGACAGTTTTCCGAGAATGTCCGCCTCCTTGGATGAGGGGAACCGTTCCCCTTCGGGCCGTTCGGCAATAGCCTTGTTTATTTCGGCCACCTGTCGGTAGAGGTTAGCCACCTGTTCCTGCCTTGTGAGCGTAAGCCCCACCTTCTGTTCCTCCCACTTCCCGGCCCGTACCCAGTTGGACACGGACACCCGTGACACGCCCACCCGGTCGGCAATTTCCTGCTGTGTGAGGTTTTCCTTGAGGTACAAAGTCTTTGCCCATTCCTTTTTCTGGGCATTCGTCAAATCTGCCATAAATCGTCCTTTTTAGTTGTAAATCACGTTACAAAATTGCATGAAAAAGCGGGGTTTGTAAAAGCGCGTACGCATGATGACGGGTTACAGCGTTATGATAACGCCAGAAAACGTTATGATGCGGACGCGGTTTCTTGGTGCCATGGGAATGTTCTATTTTCGCACCATCGAAAGGCGGGGAAACCGCTGGTAAAGACATGACGATGAGCAGATTTTTCAATATTACAACGAGTGACGACGGCACCAGTACGATATTCCTGTACGGGGACATCGGAGACTATACGGAGGTGCAAAGCGGGCGCATAGCCCAGGAACTGATGGAAGCCGAACGCGTGAGCCGACGCATCCATGTGCGTATCAACAGCAACGGCGGGGAAGTGTACAGCGGCATTGCGATATTCAACGCCCTGCGCCATAGCCAGGCCGACATCCGCATTTATGTGGATGGCATAGCCGCCAGCATGGCCAGTGTGATAGCCCTTTGCGGCAAGCCCGTAGAAATGAGCAAATATGCCCGTCTGATGCTGCACAGTGTGAGCGGCGGGTGTTACGGCAACAAGCAGGACCTGCAGCGTTGCATGGAAGAGATAGAAAGCCTGGAAGGCAGCTTGAGTGAAATCTATGCCGAGCGGCTGGGCATGAGCAAGGAAGAAGTGAAACAGACCTATTTTGACGGCGAGGACCATTGGCTGACCGCCAAGGAAGCCCTGGACCTTGGTTTCATAGACGACATCTATGATGCAGACCCCGTGCCGGCAGACAGTACACCGGCGCAGATATATACTTTATTCAATAACCGGCTCGTTGAGCCACAAAAAAACAGAGAAGACATGAATCTGGAAGACGTAAAGAAACGCCCGCGCTTCAAGGACTGCGCGAGTGATGCGGATGTGTTCCGCCTGATGGACCAACTGGAGGAAGAGGCAGGCAAGGTACCTATCCTTACGAAAGAGAACACCGACCTGAAGGCCAAGGTGAAGACCTACGAAGACAAGGCTGAAGCCGAAGACCTTGCCGCCCGCAAGCAGCTGCTTGACGCAGCCGAGCAGGACGGTCGCATTGATGCGACTACCCGACCCATCTACGAAAACCTTTTGGCCAATGACCGTGAGAACGGTGAAAAGGCTCTGGCCCAACTGCCGGTGAAGCGCCGTGTGATGGAAGACCTGCACCTGGAACCGAACGGAGATGATAGTCCCTGGGCCAAGCGCATGCGAGAAATTAAGGACAAACGTAAAAAGTGATTGAACTATGGCAATAATTGTAAGAAACACGAATTACAGCGGCGAGGTACTGGAACAGTTGCTGACGCTTGCCGCTACGAGCAATGAGATTGTGGAAAAGGGGCTGATCATGGTGATTCCCGGTGTGGAGAAGAAAATCAGCCTGCCGCGCCTGAAGACCGGCAAGATGCTCCAGAAGCGCAAGGAGAACCCCGGCGTGGAGGATTCGAAGGGCAACTTCAACTACGACGAAAAGAGTCTTGACCCGGTGGACTTCATGGCCTTTACGGTGTTTAACCCCCGCACGTTCGAGAACATCTGGCGCAAATGGCAGCCGAAGGGCAACCTGGTATTCTCGGAACTTCCGCCCGAAGCGCAGAACGCCCTGCTTGCCGAGCTGGCCAAACAGGTGCAATTTGAACTGGGTGACCACTATGTGAACGGCGAATATGGGGATGATGACGACCACCTGTTTAACGGCATCCTGACCCAGATGGCCAAGGATACTGAGGTGATTGTGGTGGACAGCGCAGAATCGACCATGCTGGGCAGACTGAAAGCCATGCGTGCGAAGATTCCCGTGGCCATCCGCAACAACCCGGACCTCCGCATTCTGATGAGCGTGAACGACTTTGACAAGTATGATGACGAGCTGACCCAGCGCGAGTCCAAGAACACGAGCGAAACCGATGTGAATGCCCGTCGCTACAAGGGCATTACCATTGAGACGCTTGCGGCCTGGCCCGATGATCTGATTGTGTGCACCCTCTGTTCGCCCGATGCCGGCGGCAACCTGTTTGCGGCTGTGAACCTGCAGGACGATGAAGACGTGATTCAGATTGACAAGATCTCGAACGCGAGCGAACTGTACTTCTTCAAGATGCTGATGAAGGCTGACACGAACATTGCCTTCGGTGAAGAAGTGGTGGTGCTGGACAAGCGAAGCAACCCCGTGTTCAAGGCGAGCGAGAAGAAGATTTCAGTTGACCCTGCCAGTGTGACCCTTGAGGCAACCGGTGGCAGTGAAGAAGTGACCGTGACCGCCAGCGGAGAATATGAGATAGGCAGTGCCCCTGCCGGCTTCAAGGTGGAAGCGACGGATAAAGGCGTGAAGATTTCGGCCGGTGCAAACAGTGGCAGTCAGAAAACCGGTACACTGACCCTTACGCTCAATGCCGACCGCAGCAAGACGGCCAAGATTACCATTACCCAAAACCAGAAAGAATAAGATGGTATGGCAAAATTGAAGTATCTGGTAATTCACTGTACGGCAACCCCGGAGGGGCGTGAGGTATCATCGGCGGACATCCGGAAGTGGCACACTTCGCCCGTAAGCCAGGGTGGCAGAGGTTGGAAACAGGTGGGCTACACCGACCTGTTCCACCTGCAGGGCGGTGTGGAACGCTTGGTGAACAACAACGAGGATGCGCAGGTGGATCCCTGGGAAGTGACCAACGGAGCCAAGGGGTACAACAGCGTGAGCCGCCACATTGTGTATGCCGGCGGTGTGGCCAAGGATGGCAAGACCCCGAAGGACACGCGTACCGGCTGCCAGAAAAAGGCCCTGGAGAAGTATGTGAAGGACTTCCATCGCAGATTCCCGGATGTGCGCATTGTGGGACACAACGAGCTGGCGGCCAAAGCCTGCCCCAGTTTCGATGTACAGAAATGGCTGAAAGAAATAGGTATTAACCAATAATAAAAGAAGCAATCAATGAAACGAATTATGCTGTTTATGATGCTGATGCTGGGAACAGTATCGGCTGTGATGGCCCAAGGGGCCGATGTTCCGGCAACGGACTATGACGCAATGATTGGCACCTTTGCCGGTTTCGTCGGCGGTGTGGTGGTGCTTACTGAAGGGTTGAAAGGTTTGTTCCCCAACATGAAAGGCTGGGTGACGCAGCTGGTGAGCTGGTGTGTGGGCCTGGTGTGCGCGATGCTACTGTGGTGGCTTGATGCCGGATTTGTGAGTGATGTGAGCTGGGACATTGCCTTGCTCTATGGTTTTGGTGCCTCACTTGTAGCCAATGGGGTAGCCGACACGGGACTGGTGCAATGGGTTATCGGACTATTCCGAAAGAAACGCGAGGAAGCAGAATAAAAGGTTGACTGACTAAAAAAACGGGTGGTATGGACTTTAGCGAGATCATGAACATCATTCTTAGCGGCGGCCTTGTGGGCACCGCAGCGGCCATCGGTTCCCTGCGTGCCACGGTGAGAAAAGCGAAAGCGGAAGCGATGAAGGCCGAAGCCGACGCGGAGGGTGTGCGTGTGGACAACGCGGAACATGCCACCCGCGTTTTGGTAAGCAACATTGTGGTACCCTTAAAAGAAGAACTGAATGCAACAAGAAAAGACCTGCAGGCCAACAAGCGCGAAATGGCGCGACTGCGCAAGGCCATTGACACTGCCAACAGTTGCCGCCATCATGATGACTGTCCTGTGCTTGGCGGGCTGCGCAAGCAGCAGGAAGAGCATGACGGCGGAGAAGACACAGACGGAAACGGCAAGCGCCGACAGCGCGAGCGGAAGCCGACGGGCGGGACTGGTGATGGCGGGTATACCGGCGAGTTCGGTGAAGCTGTCTATACCTGCGGACAGCCTCCGTAAACTTCCTGAAGGTGCCGTGTACCGTGGCAAGAGCGGACAGGCGAATCTGACCGTAGGCAGCGACGACAGCGGGAACATCGTGGCCGAAGCCTCGTGTGACAGTCTGCAGCAGCTGGTGCTGTGGTATGAAGAAGAGCTGACACGCATCCGGAGCGAGACCAGGAACGAAACTTCGAATGACGTTCAAACGGTAGAAAAACGCCCTCCGAACCGGATGCGGACGTTTATCACAGGTATATTGGCCGGCTTGTTGGCCGGTGTGTTATTAACCATCAAACTGAAAAAACGATGAACAAGAATTTTATGTACGGCCTCGGTGCCGTAAAATACAAGGATTTTGTAGTGGGTTATATCGAGAAAGGTTCGTTTGACCTGGGCGGGAAGAAGCCCGAGGCTGCGAAGATCGAGGCGGAACAGGCACCGGGTGCCCCCGTGCTTATCATTCCGCAGAGCAATGGCAGCATCGCCCCCACGTTCAACGTAATCCAGACGGACTACAAGAACCTGCATGCCCTGCTGGGCGGCACGCTGCACTATGCGAAAGAAGACAGCCAGAAGAAGAACCCAATAGGCTGGACCGCCCCACAAGCCGCCCTGCTGATGCAAGGTCCTTTCGAACTGGCACTGGTGAGCGGACGGAGCATCCTGATACCGAACGGCACGCTGCTGAGCAACCTGGGCGGTAAGCTGACGCTGACGGAAACGGCGAAGATAGAATGTACGCTGGAGGTGGCTATGCCGGAGGACGGTTCGCAGCCCTACGGCGTGTTTGACTCGGGAGCCCTGCCCGAAGAGTGGGGAGAGCACAAGCTGCCTGCTGCGGGAGCAGCGGCTGCTGCCTCGGTTCAAAGTGAGGAGGCCACAAGCAAGGAGGGATAGTGTATGGCTGACCGGCTGGAACAACTGATAGAAATGGAGTGTGCGGATGCGCTGCTGGACAGCGGCGTGTCCGTTCCTCTTAAAAGGTGGAAGCTCACCTGGCTGAAACGTCCGCTGGAGGTGCGTGTGACGATGAAGCGTCCGAGCCTGCGCGGGCAGATTCTGCTGGCGAGGGAATACCTGAAGATGGGTGTTGAACCCGGGTGGCAGCCGAAGGACAAGACCGAGGAACTAAGCTTTGTAGCGGAACATGGCAAGGCTGTAAGCCGTCTGCTGGCCTATACGGTGTGCCGTGGCTATGTGTCGCGACATGTAGGTATCGGTGTGACGGCATGGGTGCTTCGGAACTTTGTGGAGTGGAAGTATCTGATGGCGCTGTTCCGAACGTTTGAGCGGCTGATGGGCACGAAGGATTTTATGCGTATTATCAGCTCGACAGCGCGGGCGAACCCGATGACTCCGAGACTGAGCCAGGCAAGGAAGGGGAGTTAAGAACCCGGTATGAAGGTTCCCATAGCCCTTTCGGCTTCGTGTGGCAGATTGCATCGGCGACCGGCTGGAGCGTGGATTACATCCTTGATGGGGTGAATTACCAGACGCTGATCATGATGCTGAGCGACGCGCCGCGGTATGTGCGGAAAAAGCAAGGCGGCGGAAACGGTGCTCCCAGACCGGAACACAGCGCCGAGGATGAAGCGAACGATATAGTAGGATTTTTTCAAAGCAAACTGGAATGAGCAAACCTGTAGAAGTTGAATTTTTGATGAAGGACAAACTCACGCCCGGCATGAACAAGGCCGAACGTGAGGCGCTGGAACTGCGTAATACCGTCAGGCTGCTGGAGGCTGAACTGGAAAGGCTGCGCCTTGCCGGGGAGACGGCTGCCCCCAATCTGGACCAGAGTGCCAATATCGCGCAGATCCATGCACTGGAGAAGCAGCTTGAGGAATTGCGCGGCAAACTGAAACTGCTGCAGGAGGAATCGGAATCCGTGCAGGTCACCCCTGCAGACATGCCCAATGCACAGCGCCAGTTCAACGGGCTTCACAACAGCATCCAGCAGATGGCCCGTGAAATGCCTTCTTTGGCCATGGGACCGCAGATGTTCTTTCTGGCCATATCCAACAACCTGCCGATTTTTACGGACGAACTGGCCCGTGCCCGTAAGGAATATGATGAGCTGCAGAAGTCAGGCAAGAAAGGCACACCGGTATGGAAACAGGTCCTGTCCTCGCTCTTTTCCTGGCAGACGGCCATGACCACCGGCATCATGCTGCTGGTAATGTACGGTGATGAAATCTGGGATTGGACGAAAAACCTGTTCAGTGCCAAAAAAGGCGTGGATGAATTCAACGTATCAGTCAAGGAAATGACCGAGATAGAGAAGGACGGCCGTGCCCAGATGGTGCGTACCCGCTTCGAACTGAAATCGGTCATCGATGAAATAAAGAACTTCACCGGCAGCAAGGAACAGGAAAAGGCGAAGGTAGAGGAACTGAACCGCAAGTACGGGGAATCTTTCGGGTATTATAAAACACTTTCCGAATGGTATGATACCCTTATCCAAAAGAGCGAGGACTATGTACAGGTCCTGCTGCACCAGGCCAATGTCCAGAACCTTGTAAAAAAAGCTGCAGAAGCCGATGAAGAGGTGAATAAAATCAAGGCGCAGAAACCGGAAGAGGCGGAAAGCGCCATGGGTTTTTTCGGGAAATGGGGACAATATATCATGCAGTCAAGCATGGCAGAATCCGGGCAGTTCTATGATGCACAGGCTGCCATTAAGAAACATGATCAGGAAGCTTATGACATACTGTTGAAAAATGCCGAAAACAAACGCGACGGTTATCTGAAAAAAGCGGAGGAAGAGGTAAAGAAAGCGGCAGAAGCAGCCAAAAAAGGAAATATCGGCGGACATACCGACCCCGAACAGTCCGGGAAGAATCCGGAAGCGGAAGCCAAGCAACGGCTTG
>OMAR01000520.1_pt1 | contig 12402 bp, 7 predicted proteins | sample 1644651 | NCBI WGS metagenome assembly OMAR01 (sample SAMEA103958128, study PRJEB25191) | human gut metagenome | reverse complement strand
ACTCAGCACTCGCATAGATTGCTATCGTTCTCTTTTTATGTCACTCGTTCGCGGACGAAAAGAATCCAAACTCGTCTGCTCACTTGTACTAATCGTCAAGCTCGGCGCTCGCTACGGTCGTCGCCTTGCGACTCCAATTTCGTCTTCGAATGGGCACATACCGTGTATAAGAACGCTTCGAATATGTATCCGTTCGGGTGTGGGTGTCCCACCATTGTCATTCCGAGGGAACGAAGTGACCGTGGGAATCCAGCCGATAGGCGCAATTCACCAAGCAAGCACTCGCACGGAACTGCGGTTTGAATTTTTGTCCGTTTTGTTTTGATAGCAAAGATTTTCTGCGCGATTAGAAAACTGAAAATCTAGCGAAAAAGAGAAAGACACGGAGCAATCCGTGTCTTTCGTCAAAATCGCGATGAAAAGGAAAAACGAGCCGAAGGCGAGCATCAAGCAGACAATCTTGCGGAATTGCGGTTTGAGTTTTGTCCGTCTTGTTTTGAGAGCAAAGATTTTCTGCGCGATTAGAAAACTGAAAATCGAGCGAATAAAAGAAAAGCACGGGAAATTCCGTGCTTTTCGTAAAAACGCGATGATTTTCAGTTAGTTGATGCCTTGTGCAATCATTGCGTCCGCAACTTTCTTGAAACCTGCAAGATTTGCGCCTTTTACGAGGTTGTAGTCGAGACCGTATGCGTTGAGTGCGTCGCAGATTTGAGTGTGGATGCCTTTCATGATTTGTTTGAGCCTTGCGTCAACTTCTTCTTTTGTCCAAGCAAGGCGTTCGCTGTTTTGGGACATTTCGAGACCGCTGGTTGCAACGCCGCCTGCGTTGACCGCTTTGGACGGGGTGACAAGCACGCCGTGCTCTTGCAAGTAGGCGATGGCTTCGTTGGTGGTGGGCATGTTGGAAACTTCGTTGAGGACGGGTACGCCGAGTTTGACCATTGCGATTGCGTCGTCCAAAAGAACTTCGTTTTGTCTTGCGCAGGGCATATAGACGTCTGCTTTGACGTTGCCCCAAGGCTTCTTGCCCGCGACGAATTCGCAGCCGTATTTGTCGGAGTAATCTTGCACTCTGTTGCGGTTGGAAGCGCGCATTTCAAGCAAGTAGTCGATCTTTTCGCCGCTGACGCCGTCGGGATCGTAAACGTATCCGTCGGGGCCGGAGAGGGTGACGACCTTGCCGCCGAGCTCGTCGATTTTCTTTGTTGCGCCCCATGCGACGTTGCCGAAACCGCTCAAGCAGAAAGTTTTGCCGGCAAGTTGTTCGCCTTGATGTTTGAACACTTCTTCAAGAAAGTAGGTTGCGCCGAAACCGGTTGCTTCGGGACGGATGAGAGAGCCGCCGTAGCTCAGACCTTTGCCGGTGAGAACGCCGTTCTCGTATGCGCCGACGATTTTCTTGTATTGACCGAACAGATAGCCGATTTCACGTCCGCCGACGCCCATATCGCCTGCCGGAACGTCCATGTTGGGGCCGATGTGGCGATAAAGCTCGTTCATAAAGGATTGGCAGAAGCGCATGATTTCGGAATCGCTCTTGCCGGTGGGATCGAAGTCCGCGCCGCCCTTTGCGCCGCCCATGGGAAGAGAGGTGAGGGAGTTTTTGAAAGTTTGCTCGAAACCGAGAAACTTCATTGCGTCGAGGTTGACGTCTTTTTGGAATCTCAAACCGCCCTTGTAAGGTCCGATTGCGTTGTTGAATTGGACGCGGAAGCCGCGGTTTACGTGATAATTGCCATTGTCGTCCATCCAGGGAACGCGGAACATGATTTGTCTGTCAGGCTCGACAAGGCGCTCCAGAATGACGTTTTTGCGCATCAACTGCTCGTTTTGTTCGATTGCGGGAGCCAAAGAGGTGAGGACTTCTTTGACGGTTTGCATAAACTGAGGTTGATTGGGGTTTTTCAATTCGGTCTGTTCAATGACTTCACTGATATATGACATAATTTTCCTCCTGTCGCGGCAAAAGCCGATCTGCGATTAAATAATATACTTTTAGACAATCAAAATCAACCCCGAAATAAAAATCCGCAAGGCGCAGTTCAAAGATTAATTTAAAAAAACGATAAATATGCACACAAAACGGCGGAAGTGTCGGTTTGACGAAAAATCCGCAAAGAGAGATACGGTTGAAAACGAAAGCCGTCGTCTTTTCAAACGGAAACGGATAGAATGACGATTTTGACGAGACGGGCAGCGATATTTTGTCGAAATTCGGCATATAATTCAACAAATAGTATGCTTAAAAAGGCGTTGCCCAAGATATTGAGAGGGCAAATTTTCTTGAAAATCGTATTGAAATATGTTTTCGGATATGCTATGATAGTACAGTAAATCATATTTCGGGTACGCTCGCGCACGTGTGTAAGGGCAATCCCAAATCAATGAGGAGAAAGTTATGAGCCAAACTCAACAGTACAAAAAGGTCAAGTTGTACCGCACTCTCAAAGTCGTGTTCTACATGCTTGGTCTTCCCTTGTTCCTGGTTGCGGTGTGTTTCACCGCAGTCAGATTCATCTGCCACGATCCGTTTATGGGAGAAACCACTTTCACGACGGCGTTGGGCTTTTTCAAGCAGGCTGAATCCTACATCACCGCGCCTGCGCTTTACGGCGTCTGGATCGGATTCGGAGTCTGGGCGTTTATTTCCATCGTTCATATCGTGTTGAGCAAGACGGTGAAAAATCCGCGCGTGAGAATGTTCTCCGTGGTTGCGGTTTGTATGGTGGTTATGCTTCTCACGGGCGTTGTTTTGGACACCGTGCTGGACAAGAAAATCACCGAGATTCAAGCGCAATACGAGGGCACGGGCGTTGTGGTCAACGATTATAAGACGCAACTTTCTTATTATCGCACGGTTTCTTCCAACGCATTGAAGAAAAACGACACGCTCAATCTTATCGCACAAGTAGATTTGATGAAAAACGTCTATAACGTCGAAATGGAAGGCGTGGACAAGAGCGGTGTTGCGGGCAACATCTCCAACAAACCCGTCACGTACTATTCCGTCATCGACGACGAAGGCAACCAAGGCGTCGACATCAGCTTTGTCAAGGGCGAGGACGGACTTTATCGACTCGACGTTGACGAAAACAACAATATTAAGGGCGACGGCGATCTCAAAAAGATTCTCAACGGCACTTATCGCGTAAGCAGCGACAGTGAAAATCCTTACGATTACAGAAAGAGCCCCGAATACAATCAAATCATCAGACTCAAACCTATCAACGGACAACTTGTCATCAACGGCAAGACCTATTCGCACTATTGGTACAAGAAGAAAACCACCAAAGCCGGCGAAGTGATTTACGTTTGGTATGCAAAAGATTTGATGCCTCTCGGCACGGAATACAATGACGCGGACGGTTCGAAAACGCATACTACGGAAGGCGTGTACGGCAAGGGTATTTACAACGAAAACGGCATGCTTTCGGACGGCTGGGTGTTCAGCATTGACAACGTGCTCGACATTTTGGAAGATTATTATTCCGCACAAGAAGAAATCAGCAAAAACAAGTACGATTCCAAATTCGAATCCATGTACACCAAAGCGGTAAAGGCAAGAGAAAGATACTACACCGGTCTTATTGCCGATCCCGCGACGGGCGAAAAGTGTCCCGAGTGGTTGCAAACCCTTTACGGACAAGAAATCGAGTTTGCGGAGAATTTCTCCCTCACGCGCAACGGTCTTGACTATTTGATCGCAAAAGTCGGCGCATTGCTCGGAAACAATCATCTTTTCGACTTCTTGCTCAAGAGCAACGACGGCAGCACGGGTCTTGACGACGTCGTGGGCAAGTTCGGCATCGGCGCAATTCTTTCTCCTATCCTCGGACAACTTCAAAACGGTATGAGTTTCAGAAAGGATTTCAAAATGGACGACGCAACGATGGCGAAGGTTATGGAATGGATCAAGCCTCTTCTCGGAGCGGACGGCGCAACCATCAACGATTTGTTCTTGGTCGTGGCATATGCGGGCGCACCCGACGTGTTCAATCCGGGTGAAACAAGAGATTATCTCTACGTCGCACTCGTCAAAGACAACGGAACTCAAGATGCGGACGGCAATTACGTCATGGGAACGAATCCCGCAAAGGCAACCGAAGGCGGCGACGTGCTTTTGGACATCAATTTCAGCGACGCTTTCGTCAAGGTCGACGAGGAAACCGGCAACGTTGAATACGATTTCGACCTCGATCATCTCAGCACGTTCCTCAACACCGCGCTCAACGGTTTGATGAAAAAACTCAACGTCAATCTCAAAGACGTTATCGGCGGCGGCGCAATCGGCACTATCAACGGTTTGCTCAACCTTATCAAAACGTTCAACACCGACGACGGTGTCCGTTACGGTCTTGAAATAAGCGGCATCAAAATTCCTCTTCTCGACGAAGATTATAATTTTGCAATCGACGTGTCCTCCATTTTGACGGGGATTCTCGAAGGCATGTATTTCTATCAATCCGCGGCAATCAAGCCGGTGTGGGAGTTCTACACCTGGGTTGCTTCCGACAAGGAACAATCAATGGCTCTTGCATATCAAAAGTACGAGAGAGCAAACTATGAAGCGACGCTTTACGGTTCGATGATCGGTTCTACGCTCATCGGCGACAACCTCGGCGCAGGCACATATCCTTCCTCGCTCGGTCTTGCGAACTTGACGGCGGTCAGACAACTCAAAGCGGATTTGAGCTACAAGCCTAAATTCTATCCCGTTTACGCGGTGCGCGATATGTTGTTCTTCTTCTGCGGATTCGTCGTATTGTTCTATTTCTTGAGCTTCGTTGCGCAAGAGAAAGAACTCGAATACGCAAACGGCACGGCTGTTGTCGAAGAAAAGAAGAAAAAAGCAAAAAAATCCAAAAAACAAGACGAAATTCAAGCCGAAAACGAACAAAACATCGTTGAGGATCAATCGCAAGACGGACAAGACGGGGAGGAGAATACCCAAATTCCCGCCGACCTGAATTCTGACAAGGAGGTGCTGTAATCATGAGTGAACAAGTTATGAACGAAGAGATGAATCAAGACCTTCAAAACGAACAAGCAGTCAAAGACGAGCAGGCAGTTCAAGACGAACAATGCGACATGCTCAATCGTGACGAAAACGGCAACGTAATTCCGGCATTTCCCGTAAGCAATCGCACCAAGAGAGATCAAAGCAAAACTTCCGTTCTCTTCTCGGTGGCGGCAATTCTTCTCCACGTGCTTGCGTATCTGCCGATCGTGATTGTATCGGTGGTGCTTGGCGTAAAGTGCTACAATCTTATGCCGTATTATTCATTCTGGCCGTTTGTCGGCGTGATTTTGGCAGGCGTACTTGGACTTGTGTTTATGACGGTCGCGCTTGTCGTCAACAGAAAGAAATCAAAAGGCAGTATCCGCACAAAGACGGTCAAGGTTCTTATCGCTTTTGTGTGCTTGTCGACGGGATTCGGGTTGATTCTGACCTATGTTTTCCCCGACGTCATCGCATTTGCAACGCAAAACACGCTCTATTGTGAAGATTTGTATTACAACGGTTCGGCTCAGGCGGAAAAGAATGCCGCACTCGAGAGAGATCTCATCATGTACAACCTTCTCAACGGCAACCTCAACAACTACGGCGCAGACGGCAAGATTGCCGAAAACGGAGATTTCTCCTACAAAACTCTCATCGCGCACACCGAGGACAACGGCAAAATCATCAAATACAAAAATTCTTTCATCAACGAAAGAGTGAAGTCCTACGAAAAGACGTACGAAAAGACGGGCATCAACGGTATTCAAGTTGAAGTCGACGCTCTCAAATCCAATGCGAGAAAGTATGAGCTTTACGAGTTCATCTACAATCAATACGTCCTCAACGACTACGACTTCTGCTTCTACAACAACGTCACAAGACGTGCGGTCGCGCTTTCCATACTCGATTATATCTACACGTATTACGATTATGAAGGCATGTTGAAAGAAGGCTTCAACAATCCCAGATTCAAAGCTCTCTTCCAACAAAACTACGACAGCTTCAACCAAGACGGCTATCTCACTTATGACGATCCGCTTCTTCTTTACGCACAAATGAGCGGTCGTATGACAGTGCCTATCGTCTTGCGTCTTATCCTCAACCAAGGCTGGTCCTACACTCAAAGCTCTTACAACGGAGCGGGCGGACTCACTTACACCGAGGACGGCAACTGCCTGTATCAACTCTACGATCCCGAACTCGTCGAAAAGTTCAAAGCGAACGGCGGCAAGTTTGAATACACGGGCACGATCACCGATCAGGACGGCAACAGTATAGAAGTCAAGTACGGCTTCAACGAGGACGGATGGCAAATGTACGAAAACGGCGTGACCAAGCGCCCGCTTTCCTGGCTCGTTCTCGACATGCTCGGCGATCCGATGGCTTTGACCACGCTTGACATCGCCAACTTGCTCGGCAACCAAATCTACGGCATCGTGCAAAACGTGCTCAATGCATTCCCGACGCTCATCGACGGACTTGGCGGACTTATGCAAGAAGACCTTATCGAAGTTGTCAAAGCCGCGGCGGGCGGAGCGCAACTCAGCATCGGCCTTTGCATCGACGACAACGGTTTGATTGCAATCAATCTCTTCCCGATGAACGCACCCTACGGTATGCTCGGTTACATGCAAGCAACGTGGGTTGACAGCGACAACTTGCTCATGGCGGTCATCAACGTGGTGTCATTGCGCAACTGGATGGCAATCTTCGGCGCAATCGGCGCAGTGCTCATCATTGCTGCGGGCGTATGCCGCGATATGGGAGAAAAGACTCGCAAACGCACCGAGGATTCGCGCGATCGTATTTTGAGAGCGAAAGCGGCGGATGAAAACGGCGTCGGCGTCGGAAAATCCGAAGACGGCGACGGCGACGAAACGGCGGAACCTATAACGGCATAACAAACCCTATAACTGCACAAAATAAAAAACGGCACTCGATTGAGTGCCGTTTTTAAACGTTTCTCTTTTCTTGCATGCGCGAATTTTGTCGAATATATCCAAAATTTTCCGCAAAAATCGGCACACAAGGGCGGTGAGAAAAAGATTGTGTGTTGACAACCTTTTTTTATTATAATATAATTATAAGTACAAATATATCCATACTACGCATATGCGTGCGTGCGGACGTATTAAAACGATGGCAAATTATTAGGAGGCAATTATGAAAAAACTCAGCATCAGATCACTTCTCATCGTGGTTCTTGCGTTGGTTTTGGTGTTCTCTCTCGTCGCTTGCGGCGATAAGGACAAAGGTGGAAACAACGGTGGCAACAATACGCCCCCCACACCGCCCGACACAACCGCGAATGTGAAGAACTATTTTAACACGCTTTGGGAAAAATCCACCGGCATCGGCGGCGAAAAGATCGGCGAAACAGACGATCTCAAAGTCAGCCTCGGTCTTACCGTAGCTCTTGATTTCGCAGACAGCAACGGAAGCGTGAAAGACAGCATCGACCTCGGCATTTTGCTCGACGTAGTGCTTGACAGATCAAGCGGCACCGACAAGAGCACCAACACCGCGATCAAGGCGAAGTTCTACGATCCCACCAGCGGTGAAAACTGGTTCTCTGCGTACTACTTCTTCAACGATGTGGACAACATCTATATCGACTACGCAGGTCAACACGTTCAGATTCCGTTCAGCTATCTCAACGACACATACAACAAAAACTTCTACAACTTCGTGTTCAAAGACAAGGTTATAAAGGACAAGGTAGACGATAAAGGACAAGTCACCAAAGAGGGAAAGACCATTGCTCAAATCATCACGGCTCTCACCGAGAACATGGGTAGCAGTTGGGATCTCAACGTCCTCATCGGCGACGTTTTGAAAGTGTTCGACATCGACATCAAATCCGCAAAAGATACGATAAGCGGTGTGCTTGAAATGATTGGCATCAAAGCAGACGACGCGTTCGACGCACAAGGCAACATCAACATCAAAAACATTTTGACAAACGACACCGTTGCAGAATTCTTTGTCAACGATGAAACGACCACAACGACCGAAAACGGTGTCACCACTTACGTGACCAAACTCGCTCCTTCCGTTCTCGATATGCTCAGCATGATTGGCGGCAGCCTTCCCGAGAGCCTCAAAGGACTCCTCGATGTGATCGACGGTTTGGATCTCGCTCTTGAATTCACAACCAAGAACGATGCAATCGATTCTTTCACCATCAGAGCAGGTCTTCCCGCAATCGAAGGTGAAAACGCAAACGTAGTTGACGTACATCCCGTCGTTGCAATCACAATCACCGATCTTGACTTTGCAAAAGCAAGCAAGGGTGAAATTGAAAACTCCATGGCAACCGCAAAGAGCAACTACACCCAAGACGTTGTTCTCGATGCAGAAGTTGCAATCGACCTCAAAGGCATCACGCTCAACGCTCTTGCTTTCGACAAAGAAGGTTATGCAAGATTCTCCAAAGTCAACACTGCAATCGGCGGCGGACTTGACAACATCGTTCTCGACGGCACTCTCGCACTCACGTTGAACGGCAAACTCGATCTCAAAAACAAGGAAAACAACGGCACTGTTGCAAATGCGGCATTGACATACAAAGGCGTCAATATTGTCGAAGCATCATTCGTAAACGGCACATTGGCAGTCAAAGTGAACCAAGAAGCAAAAATCGGTGACGTTAAGATCCTCGACACGCTTGTCAGACTGTTCGGCGACTATGCATACAGCTTTGTGAAGACCACATTCTTCAAGGGCAATGCGGAAGACGCGGCTTTGAAAGCATTTGCGACCAAATTCTTCGGTTGCAATATCGAAGCGGAACTTGCAAAAGATCCTCAAGAAAGAGTCGTCCCGCTCAACGAGAGCTTCCAAGGTGCTGTATGGAATGGCATTGACGTTCCTCAATTGGTACAAGGTCTCATCAAACAAGTGCTGAACAAATTGTTCCCGCCCAAGACCGATGGCAATGCAGGTACAGCCGTTGCAACCGATCCTATCATCACCAAGGTTGCAGACACAGTCGTTGCAGCGCTTCCTCTCATCAAGTCCACAAAAGGCAAACTCGTTGTTGCAACCAACGACAACAAGGCATTCAAGGGCAACTATGCAACCGTTGGCAACGCAGTCACCACAATCGGCAAGATCTGGTGGGTTAAGGATGCAAAACCGTTTACCGAAACTCTCATCACAAACGACAAAGGCGGTTGGCTCCCCGTATTTGCAAACGCACTCAAAGTTGCAGGCACAACCTACGGCGACAAAGCGGATGCAGAAAAAGTTAAGACCTTCCTCAACGAAATGTTTGCTTGCACCGCAGAAGTCACTCTCGATATCAGCGAAGCAAACGGCGTTGAACTCGGCGTCAAGGCAGACGTAAACGCAAGCGCAGGCGTTGCGGTTTTCGTCAAACTCGGCGCAAAGGCTTATGACGCTACACAATACACAAATCTCGCACCCGCTGTTGAAACAGACGGTTGGTTTGTGTACACCTTTGCGGCATAAAACATAATTGCAAAATAAAGGCATAAAAAGAGAAGGCGCGGTCGCGCCTTTTCTTTTTGCCGTTTTGTGTGAGGGATTAAGGTTGATAAATTCAAAAAGCATGCTATAATAGAAACATGACAGGTCTTGAAGAGAAACACAGCGTAATAAGCAAGGAAGACATGCAAAGTGCGATGGATTTCGTCGAGGACTTTTCGCATGAGCTTGAAAAGTATCCGCATCGCATAGCCGCAAGCAAGGACGAAACCGCTTGCGCAAGAGCAATCCGCAATCGCTTGCACGACGAAACGGACGCAAAAACTCGTCTCGAAGCATTTGACGCCTCGCCGCTTTTGGGCAGAGGGTCGTTTTTGCTTATCGGCATTTGGTATGCGATTTGCTACGTGATGTATTTTGTGTCTTTTGCAGGCGGCAGGGTGACGGGCGCAATGCTCACGCTCTTGTCCCTTGTGATGTTCCTCGGCGGCGGCAGCGTGTTTTTGCTTATGTATCTGGGCAATAGCAAACTCGGCAAGGTTTTGCCTAAAAAAGTGTCGTACAACGTCGTCAGCGAAAGTTGCAACGACGCCAAAAATGCCAAAAACGTTCTCATCGTCTGCGACAATCACGACGCAACGCTCGGCAGTCCCGTCAAGGATTTCAATCTTGTCAGAAAACTTTGCATGATTGTCGCGCCGGTGTCAGTGTTTATTTTCATTCTGTTTTGCATCTTGAAGATGGCAATCGGCACGGAGGGTGCAAACGTTGCTGCAAAGATAAGCGCATTTACCATTTTGCCGTTTGTATCGGGCATTTTCGGCATTGCGGCGTTTGTGATACACTTCTCGCCCTTTGAAAAGTTTGCGCGCGAAAACAACGGCGTTGCAACGTCAATCGCAATGGCAACGTACGCATATTTTGCCGAACAACCCGAACTCCTTGCGGACGACGCAAAGATTGTGTACGTTTCCTTCGGCGCGGAAAACGCCGGGCATTGCGGCTCGCGCGCGTTCGTCGAGGCTCACCCGGAATTTGCCTCTGCAAAGGTGCTTGCAATAGGGGATATTCTGAGCGGCAATTTCCGAGTTGCCGAGTGCGACGCAATCCGCAATATCGACTTTTCTCTCGACGTCGTGTCCAGCGTTCACGCAAGCGCGATAGAGCAGGGCATCACCGTGTCCACAATGCCCCACGATACGTTTGCGCACAAGTTCAATTCGCTGCACGGTTTCATCTCGAATGCGTTTGCCAAAAACGGCAATCCCACCGCAACTATTGTGTCAAAGGATTATGCGCATCATGAAAAATCACTCACCAAAACCGATTTGGAAAATATGTTTTCGCTTTGTGTGGGTGCGGCAATGAAGATTATGGCAAAAAACAATATTCCCGATGACGACAAGCACGACGAAGTTGAGGTTGTCGCTCCGTCGTCCGAAATGAAAATTGTGGACGTAGAAAGCAAATGAACGCATATTTTTGCGATAAAATAAAAACGGCATTTTACAATGCAAAACGGATGTAAAAATGCAAAAAAACAACGATAAAGACATAAAAAACGACATCGTTTTTGATGAAGAAACGACTCAAAACAACGCCGATAACGACAAAGAACAGTCGAATGTTCAACAATGCGAAACGGTGTGCCAAACCGACGAAACCGTCGATGAACAAGAAAGCGACAAAGGCGGTATTCTTGCAAAATACGCAAAGCATGAAAACAAGGGCAAAAAGGCTCTTGCGGTTGTAAAAAAGTATTGCAAACGTTACTTTATAGATGCTTTTTCAGGCATGGCGCAAGGACTTTTCTGCACGCTCATCGCAGGCACTATTCTTGCGCAAATTGCGTCTTGGTGCGGTGACAACTCGTTTGCCAAAGTGCTCGGATATATCGCAAGCATTGCAAAGATGCTCATGGGCGCAGGCATCGGCATAGGAATCGCTCACAAACTCGGCGCAAAACCGCTTGTGATTTTCACTGCCGCGGTTACGGGACTTGTAGGCGCATTTGCAGGCAATCTCGTGGGCGCACTCTGTGGTGGCGCATCGTTTACAATCGCATTCGGAGCGGTCGGCAATCCCGTCGGTGCATACGTCGTGTCTTTGCTCACCGTTGAAATCGCGTCGTTGTATGCGGGCAAAACGAAACTCGACATAATCCTCATTCCGCTCGGTATGATGCTTTTGTGCCTTGCGGGGATATTCCTTGCATGGCCGTTTATCAAACTTATAGATTTGCTTGCAAAGCTCATCGTTTTGGCAATCGAGGCAGGCGCGGCGGTCAAAATCATTGTCGGCGTATTCGTTGCGGTGATTATGGGTATTTTGCTCACTATGCCCACGTCGTCGGCGGCAATCTGGGTTGCAATCGCAACAAGCGCAACCGCAATAGAAAACCCCGACGTATTCGCAATCGCGGGCGGTGCGGCAGTTGCGGGTTGTTCGGCGCATATGATTGGTTTTGCCGTGGCGAGTTTCAGAGAAAACGGCGTGAGCGGTCTTATCTCGCAAGGAATCGGCACAAGTATGCTCCAAATACCGAACATAATGCGAAAACCGGCGATTATGGTGCCGGAAATCGTCGCAAGCGCAGTGTGCGGACTGGTCGCAGTGCTTATGGGACTTCGTTGCAACGCATCGGGCGGCGGTATGGGCACGAGCGGTCTTGTCGGCATTTTCGGCACAATAGCCGCATCGAAAGGGGTGATACCCGACTGGCAACTGGGCGTAGGAATTGTGCTTTGTTTGTTTATCCTTCCTGCCGCAATCTCGTTTGGAGTGAGCGAACTTATGCGTAAAACGGGCGCAATAAAGTTCGGAGATCAAAAGCTAGATTAACATTAAAACTTTTAGCGTGACGGATTTCGAGCCGCAATGGCGGCGAGCCTTGGAGCGCCGAGCTTTCGTCGCACACAAGCTCCTTTTGCTTCAACCACAACAAGTTG
>OMAR01000515.1_pt1 | contig 12476 bp, 17 predicted proteins | sample 1644651 | NCBI WGS metagenome assembly OMAR01 (sample SAMEA103958128, study PRJEB25191) | human gut metagenome | reverse complement strand
CAATCACATATCAAAACTTGAGAAGTGTAGATTTTTTCATATTTTTATGATATAATATTTATGTAAGTAGTTGAGCAACACCTATTTATATAGGGTTAGCCACTGCTAACAGAAGGAGAAAAAATATGAAAATTTACAAAGACTATTACTTACATGATGTTAATTTTTGGGGTGGGGCTAAAGACAACATTAAATATCTAACTAAAGATGATTTTACTGTTGTTGAATTAGAGCTCGAAGAAATGTACCCAGACGGTATCGAAGAAACGGAACTAAACGATTTGTTTAGATTTGACATCGACGAAGTAGCCATTATACTTGGCTACGATGATTTCGATGATTTAAAAAAAGAGAGAGCGGAGGTAAAAAAATGAAATTAAAAAACCATAAAATTTATAAAGGGAATGTTAATTTATATATCCCCTTTCAATACAATTTGTACGTGATTAAATGTAATCACGTAGTATTTAATGAATTAGCTGAAAATATTTCAGCTGACATTAAGTCTATTTGCTTATATCAATCAGGGGACACCATGGTTGAGATTGAGCATAAGCAAAAAAATGTCAGCCTTATTTTGAAGGCATTCAAAATGGGCGTGAAAATTTATAATATTTTGGATGAAGAAGTCAAGCAAGTTGACTTCTTGAGTAAAATCTTTTAATGAGGGGGGTGTGATAAAATGACATTGAAAGATTTTAGTTTTAACTTTAAGCCTAAATTTACAATTAGGCTTATCATTCAAAATGAAGACTTAGAATTTAAAGTATTAAACTTTAATTTCTATAGTCGTAAAAGCGAATTGTATACTCTTTTGGTGAGAATATATGGTTCGTGTATGGATATCACTAGAATAGAAATTCCTAACTATTCTAGTGTAACAACAATATCAGTAAACTGCTCAAACGCGGTTTACGAAGACATCCTCGATTTTCTTTATAGAAAGGGGTGCCGTTAATGGCTATTTACTACCGTTCTATATTGAAACGCGAACCTATCAACAGATGGGGTCGTATCGGCTACCGCGAATATTTAGAGATTGTCCAAACTGATGACATCTCTAAATTTAATTATCGGAAAAAAATAAAATTCCGATTATATATCGAAAATGAAAGAATTTTCATTGACGAAGAAAAACAAGCATATTTTGAAAATTGCTTGAAACTCATAAAAAATAATGAAATTTATACGTTTTCATTATGAGGTTTCATATGAAAACAACGATAAATTACATAGGTATTATAAAGCAAGGTAATAAGCTTTTATCGCTTATTACGGACAAACAGCTTAAAATAAAGGGTTTGTTATCTACTCAAAAGATAGTATTACCGCTATCTTATAACTATAAAGTTGTAGACATAGCAACTAAAATTAAGAGCTGTTACGAAAATTATACAAGGGGTAATAAATACATTTTTTATATCTATGTTTCTATAAAAGGAAATGTAGTATATATGATATATGACTTAATCCCTCGTAATGAATTAAAAAACTGGTATAAAATGAAAATTATTATACCAGTAGGTAATTGGGTGACAGCCCTTGAAATTATGGATGAAATAAAAAAATTATTTGATGAGGAGGTGAAGAAAATGTGAATGATATGCAAATTTTTTTAGATAAGAAGTCTTACGATTGCTTAAAAAGAAATAATACTGTTTCATTCCATATGAATGGCTCGTTTTATACTTTAAGTTATAGTAAACGTAAGGATTTATGCTCGTTGTCTCGTTATGACGGTGAGGGTAAAAAATACTTTGTGGGTATATTTGAGTACCCAATTTGTTTAGACTATTTAGAAGAAATAAAACTAAAAGAAAGAAAAAAGGAGATTTAAAAATGTTAAAAAAAGAAAATGAAAAATTAAGAAGTTTGGACAACAGAAAATTAAAGGAAGATTACAATTTAATAAGACTACCAATTTCGGTAAGAGAGGTAGTGACTGATAATAATAAGTTTTGTACTTATTATACAAAAAATAAAAATAACGATTATTTTATCGTTAAGTTTAAAAAGACTAATCTTTGTAGACCACAAGAAAAAGGGCATTATATCTTATACGCTGAATATGACGAGATAAATTTTGCTAGAGAACGCAAAAGAGCGAAAGACAACGATAATGTTTATATACATAATGTCATTTGGGTGGGACGTGTTGAAGATTACGACATTGATACTCAAAAAATCGAAGAAATAAAAAAGACAAATGATAAGGAATTGAGCAAATTCCTAACCGATAACATTGATTTAGATAACCTCCCCTTTTAGGAGGTTTTTATGCCAAGAAGAATTAGATTAACAGGTGATGAAAAAATACTCTTCGAAAAGTTAAAAGGCACAATGTCAAAAAGCAAAGCAAAAGAGTTTCGATATGAAATAAGAGATTATCGAAACTTTATAAAAGAAGCAAACAAAAAAATTGAAAAAAATAAATTCTATAATAAAATTAGCAAAGGTTATCGAATGAATACGAAAACCATCGATAACTATGCTATTTTTAAAGATAGATTATCAAGAGTTGAAACATTTGTAAATACTTCTAAAGAAGAGTTTATAAATAGATATAAGGATAATCTTGTAAAAAATTTGGATACTATTTTTAATGTCGATTACTCGGATGTCATTAATAATTTAACGGATGAACAGTTCGCTGAATTATTCAATGATTTTAGCGTATTGTACACTTTATTCACTCCATCACCTAAAGTTGGTGATATTCAAACAACTTTTTCATTATTGTTTGAGAAAAAAGAAGATTTTGAGGAAGTTTTAAAATCATATGCACAAGGTTAAAAACATTTTTACAATCGATTTTGAAACGAGGAACTCTACGCTAGATTTAGCAAATAAAGAAACAAGCGTTTGGTTGTGGGATATCTGCTCCTGCGATACTTTCAAACATCGCTATGGCACCACCTTAGATGACCTATTTCACTACGTTTTCGATGAAATAAAAGAGGACGTCATCTACTACTTTCATAACTTAAAATTTGATGGTTCCTTTTTAATTTCATATTTATTAACACACGGTTACATATGGTCGGATAAACCGTTTAAAGAAATACAACCATATTATTTTAATTCTTTAATTGATAGTAGAAAACAGTTTTTTTCTATTACAATAAGAAATAAAAATAATAGTAAAATTGAAATTCGAGACAGTCAGAAAAAAATTTCTTCATCCGTTGGTGAAATCGCCAAATCTTGGAAGTTACCAATATTAAAAGGTGAAATAGACTATAAAATGCATCGTCCGATAGGCTATATCCCAACGGATGAAGAGATAGAATACATCAAACATGATACTGAGATTATGGCTCGCGTTTTGAAAGAGTTCCACAAGGAGGGGATGTCATCCCTAACTTCAGCAAGTGACAGTTTCAAAGCATATAAAAAGACAATGACAAAGAAAACATTTGCTGAGTTATTCCCTGTACTGGATAAAGATATTGATGACTATATCAGAAAATCATATTTGGGTGGTTTATGTATCGTAAATAAAAAATATAAAAATATTCTGTTATATAACTGTAAATGTTACGATAAAAACTCGATGTATCCATCCAAGATGGAGAAAGAATTATTTGCATACGGCGTCCCTATTAAAGGAGACGGTAAATATGTAGAAAATAAAAAATATCCCGTCTATATCCAACACATCAAATGCCAAATTAAGTTAAAGGATAACCATATCCCTTGTTTGATGTTAAAACGTTTTTTGCAACTGAAAAACGAATATATAGAAGATACAGGAGATGAAATTATCGAACTATACCTCACTATGGTGGATATGAAAATTCTATTTGATGCGTACGATATTCAGTATATTGAATTTATAGACTATTTAATGTTTAGGGGTTCTAGAAAACTTTTTACCGAGTTTATAGACACAAACTATCTCCTAAAACAAAATAGTGAGGGGGCAAAACGGCTACTAGCTAAACTTCGTTTAAATTCATTTTATGGTAAATGGGCAACAAACCCCGTGCATTACGTAATAGAACCGTATCTTGATAGCGAGGGTATATTATGCTTTAAGTCAATTAATAAAATAGTTGACGAACCAATATATACAATTAATGCATCGTTAACAACCGCATATTCGCGTTGTGATTTATATATTAATATACAAAATAACTACGATAATTTTGTGTATTGTGATACTGACTCGATTACAACGGTTGGAGATGCGGTAGGTTTAGAAGTGGATAAAAAGAAACTCGGCGCTTGGGACTTGGAAAAAGAATATAAACTTTTCAAAGTAATTGCCCAAAAAACATATTATGGTGTGTTAAATGATGATAGCGTATTGATAAAAGCATGTGGTGCACCCAACGAAGTTAAAAAACAGATTAACTTAGATAACTTTAAAATTGGTGAAACATTTACAGGTAAACTACGTCCTGTACGTGTAAAAGGCGGTTTAATTTTAGCAGATACTACTTTTACCTTTAAAGACAGGTAAACTCTTTACAAAAATAAAAAAATATGATATAATAAGGATGGTGATAGTATGGATTTAGAAGAGTTACAAGGTAAGTATAACGAGTTGATGAATGAAAATAACCGATTAAAAAACGAGAAAAAGGAGTTAGAAGAAAGCGTCGACAAAATAAAAGAAGAACTAAAGAATAAAAAAGATAAATATGTCGATGACTACGATTTTTTAGGAGGAATGGAAAATGATTATTAAACCTATGCGTGATAAAAAGTCAAAAAAGGTCTTAAGCAATGTTGAAATATGCAGAAGAATGTATGCGACATTGTCAACAATGAAAGAAAAAAGCGAACCGTCAGAATATTATGGTATATTTGGTGGTTCTCCCTCGACAGAACAAGAGGTAATGTCATTTTTGAAACAAATTAATGATGAAAAAGATGACAAGGCAGCACAACAGATGATGCAGAATTACATACTACCCACAATTATGAAAGGAGTAAAATAATATATGCCGATTACTTTAAATGCCAATAAATTTATTGGTACACTATCAAATTTAATTTGTTATACTTTTTATAAGGATAACTACCATTTAGGTGATAATATTGACGCTTTATTAGAAGCATTTAGAAGTGATGATACCATCAACGGCGATGGTAAACTTGTTTTAACTAGTGATTTACCGGTTGTAAAAGATTTAGTGGTAAATACATCCACTTTGTTAACAAGCGTTCCACCTGAAATACAGGAACAATATATACCTGTTACAAAATTCAAATATATCCAGTTAACAGTAAATCGATATTTAATGCGGGGCGGGTTTGAGAATGAATACGCAATGGCTAATCTTATCTCATATTTACTCGATAATATGCGTATTGCAAAACGTTTGCAATTAAAAACAGATATTGAAACAGTTATTGCTGAAATTTTAGCAAATAACCCAACAACGCAAACCGTCACAGGTTTAGCAAAACCTACAACAAGCCCAACGGCGGTTGAATTAAATGCAGTTAGGACATACAATACGAATTTAATATATCGTACACTTTTAACAGTTATCCAAAAGTTAGGGTTGGGTTACGAACTCAATATAACGGATAAAACAACTGGTAATGATACATTCGAGGCGTACGAGAGACCTAACAACATTGTATGTTTAATAAGCCCCTCAACTATGGCCTCAATGGACGTTGACACACTTGCAACTTTATTAAATTCAAATAAAATTACACAAAAAATTAACGTAAACTTTATTGAAAATGATACAATAACAGACGGCGAAATATTAATAGTATCAAAAGATAAAATTCAGTATGGTTATTTCTATCAAGTAGCTACATCGTTCTTTGATGCGTCTAATTTAAATCAACAGGACTTCTTGCATTTTTCGTATTACTGTGACCAAATCGAACGTGCACCAGCGGTTTTAATTGAATGTACTAATTTTCATGTTGAATAGGAGGTGCTACTATGGCGCTTCCTTTTTCAATATATTTAGCGAATATACCGTTTTTAAATAAAAATTATTTGATAACGAACGGTAAAGAAGTTAAAGATACCGGCATTTATAATTCTGTTGAAATAAATAACGTAAATTTTATCAATAATATTACGTATAATCGTAATTATTTGAACGTGGAACCGACCTCTATATCATTCATCATTGATATAGACGACAACTCGTTCTTTAACGTGTTATGGAATAAATACAACGCTGTTTATTTTTCAGACAGCACAGATGAAAATTATCGTATATACAGAATTGAAAAATTAATGTATGTATCTTCAAAAAAAGTGCGTGTTGAGGCAGTAGAAACAATATATAATATAATTAAATCATCTTTTGAAGTTACTTCAAATATTAATGTATCACTGTTAAAATCACACGAGACATTCATAAGATATGGATATGCATATGATAGTATTTTAAACACATCAGGAAAGGCAAATTTTTCTATAAACGGAGATACCGATTTATATACTCCTATCGGTGAAGAAATTGTGATGCCTTTAACGAGAGGTTTGAAAGCAATAGAGCAAAACTATGGGTTAGAAACCTTAACAAGTTGGCTAAACAATAATGTTAGATTTTGGGTTGTTGTTTATTTGCAACCTGATACGTATAGAGTTGATACAAAATCGGTTGTTTTGGGTAAAAGTACATACGAGGGTATGTCGTTACCTTATGCCGTTCTATCTTGTCCGTTTATACCTAATAACGTATATAAATTAATCAATAGAAATACGGGTTTAGATGATGAAACAATAAGTATTGAAAATTTATTTACTTTCATCAATGCTATCGACCAATCAAAGATATATGCTATCAAATGTTATCCTTATTCTATGTTTATGCGTGCAGGTAGTGCATCGATAGATGATACGAATTTAATTATTAGTAATACAACTTTTGCAAATACATACGGTACAGGTTTAGGTTTCTTTTACGTAAAATATTTAAATGGAAGTTTTATATCTAATCCTGTAACAACCGATTTCGCAGGGTTCCCTAAAATGACTGATAGTACATATGCGTTTAGTGGCAATGACTTAGCAACAAGTGAAAATCCATACATAGCAGGTAACACCAATATGCTTGCGATTAACGACTTTATGGGTAATAGAAAAAATTTAAATTTGATATGGTTAGGTAGTTACACACAATTACTATTCAAAGTTGTGATGCCGCAATTATTAGAAACATCCACGTATTATGTAGATTTTGCATCTAATTCAAGTAATTCGCTTTATAAAAATGTACCATCTAATCAAATGAATTATTTAGTGGGTTCTATGAATTTTAGCCTTTCTTACACGGTGGATGCTCTCAATCGTTTTTTAGGAAGCAATATCAATTGGTATAAATCAAATACGAATACATTAAAAAATAATTTATCTAAAATAATCGTAAAGGGTTTTAGTTCTCTAGGTGGTTCCGCTGAAAAAGCAGTCAGTGAACCAACGTTACTTCAAGCAGCACAAGATGTTAATGCGAGCGCTACGTCATTTAGAACTAACTTGTTAACAGGTGCAATGGACTTTGCTACTGCAAAAAGAAATTTAAATTATCAACTTGAAAACATTGAAAATTCACCTGATGAATTAATACAGGCATCAAGTGATATTATGTTGTATAATAGTGTATTAAAACCTCGTATTTATTTAGTGTGGTATTCTGCAACAGAACTACAAAAGGAATTGTTATTGCGTAATTTTTTGTATAGGGGTTTGCATTTAAACAAGTATATTTCTAGTGATAGTGTGAACAAATACATAAATATTACTAGTAATAAATACGATAAAAGATATCTAAAATATGTCGAGGGTGATTTTGATTTATACTATAATCAACCAAATCAACCAAAGGAAGCTGGTGTGTTAGATTACAAACAATTGGATAAATTATCACGGTTATTTAGTGACGGATGTAAATTAGTACGTTATAATACGAATTCTTACACCCTAAATGATAATAATTTCAATGAAAATAACATCCAAAATATAATAGATGAGGAGACATTCAATGGGTAAAAAGAAATATTTAACTTATGAAGAAATGATAAAAAATCAAGGGATACAAATTGAGATGTTAAAAAAGAGATTAGGGAGTTATAAAGTTTTAAGTCAACCGATTAATAGAGACTATACTAACTCCTTAATTGATTTGGATGTGCAACAATTTGTATCACGTTATAAATGGAACGGGCTTCCAAAAAATATACCTCCAATGTATATTGAAAGAATGTTATATTATAAGGGTTCGTTATGTGGTTTTTTCAACGGAGGTAATTTTTATATTTTACCATACGCAAACGGTGGTGATTTAAATACATTTGGATATCCAACGGAAGTACAACCTGTTGCGGTAAACGGAGAACCGTTTCCTATTAAACCTCTTGCTACATATCCAAACGGTGAAGTAAATAAAAATGCAAAAGCAGTAATTTTGCATGACAGGAGCCCGCTTCTAAATTCTGGAATGGTTGTACCTCGTATTGTACTACAAAGAGATATTATAGAGTATATGTCAAGTATACTTTCTAAAAGTGAAATTAATTTAATCAATGCTGTGAAAAAACTAATGTATGGTGTTGAGAGTGAGGACCAAGTAGAGCAAACAAGAAAAGACATTTACTCATCCATTAATAGTGATGAGCCAGTGATAGTTGCCGTAAATGATGGCAATATGAAAAATTCAATCTTTAACACAGGAATTGAGTTAGAAGTTGAAAAAATTATGCAGTTATTTTCTTCTATCAATAACTACCGTTGTTATAATATGGGTATTAAAAATAACGGAATGTTTGAAAAAATGGAACGCATTGCAACGGGAGAGTTAACAGGTAACGAGTACCAAACAAACCTTATCCTTGAAACAGGTTTACAACTAAGAAAAGAATGGTTAGAAAATTTAAAAGAAATTTATCCTGAATATAACGACGTACTAAGCAAAATCACCGTTGAAATAAATGTTGAACCGTATAAAAATAAGGCGCCTAATAACGATATCGAAGATAGTACATACGCTGAACGTGATGGAATGACGAGCAAAGGAGGTTTAAACAATGAGTAAAAAATTAACGTTTAACTTAATTGATATTTATACTGATATCAATACGTTTATTGCTCAAATGACATTAACTGTTAATGAAATGTTAGATGAGGACTATATTTTACCTACTGAGTTTGGAGTATACATTTTTACCCCGATTTGGCGACGGTTTAAAAATAGTAACGCTTGTTTTGAAAACTCGGATGATGGTATTGCATCCTTTAAGGATAATTTTACAAATCAAATACAAGAGATTGGTTTTGATTTCTTTAGTTGGTGTAAAGCAAATATTGAATACTTTAAAACAATTGTAGACGACAATAATAAAAACAAGTCATTCAGCAAACAACTAAATACAGGTATTTATCCTATTAATGAAAATCTTCAACAAACCGCTACACAAACACAGTTTGCAACGGGTACAACCAATCAAAATATTGTTGAAATCATTAGCAATGGTATTGGATGGTATAAAGCATCACAACAGTTTATGACACCGCAGAAAAAGAACGATATGTTAAATTCATTCAAGTGGTTATTCATCAAATATAGTAATGCTACTAAAAACGAGTATACCGTTTTAGAAATCGATAAAACGGGTTTAATACCTGTTGGTGATGCTGACTATGTTGAAATTGTCGATGATAACCTAAAAAGTGAAAACATCAAAACAGGTGTTGAAATATTAGGAATTGAAGGGAGTGCACCTCTTCCTAAAGAGGAGCAATCAAAATCATTTAGCGTTACACAAAATCAAATTTTAAACGTGCATCCTGATACAGGTAAAGTGTTAAATAATGTGGTGGTTGATGTTGCGGTACCGCCTACACCAACAGAAGAAAAAACGGTAAATATAACGAATAATGGAAGTACTGTTGTTAACCCTACTCAAGGGAGTGCTTTAAGTAAGGTTACGATTAACACAAACGTTGAAACAATACAATATACCCCGTTTAAATTGCTATGCGAATATAATTTAGATAGCTCGAGAATTTTCACAGAAGATACAGGTTTTAAAACAAGTTTAGAAATATTATTGATACAGTTACAGGATACATATAATTGCATATATCAAACATTAAATCTTGATACAGGACAATATAATAATATAACTATAACAAATAACAATGTAAGTATTTTATATACTAATACTTTAACTACAAACGGTACATTTAAATTCAGTAGTATCTTTGGTTTACCTGTATTTCAATTATTAGTACCCTTATCAACTTATAAAAATACAGTACAATTTTGGCAGTTAACAATGGGTAGTTACACAGGTAGTGCTGGTTCACTTAAATTAACAATCGCACCGTTTGAAAAAGGTACTTTTGTCGGAATTACTGTTAACACAGGTTTATGTATAGGAATATCGGAGGTTGATTAAATGAATAATATATATAAATCATTATTAGATTTTACTATTTTAAGTTTTATTCCTACTAATGAATTTTGGGAGGAGATAATACTAGCGTTTATCGTTATAATTATGAATTGTTTAATTATACCGTTAATCAAAAAACTATATGCTAAACTAAAACTCGGTAAAGAAAATGAAGAAAAATTAGATGAAAAACTCGATGAGATTGAGGATAAGTTTAATGATTTGACAAAAAAGAATAAATAGTGTATAATTATAGTAGTGGGTGTATTACTTAAGTTATACACTAGATGATGCGTACGTATCACGAGGAGTGAGCATTTATAGTAATAGCAATTGTCGACGGGTGATTGCGTATAACAGTTTTACATCTCTAATTTTGAGGTGATAACATATGAAATATGATAATATATATTTAAACGCAAATCACCTGTTTAGCTATTATTCAGGTGGATATAGAATATTCATTATTGTAGGTGCAAGAGGTAGAGGCAAAAGTTTTTGGGCTAAAAGATACTGTTTAAAGCGGTTATTTAGACAAAAGAAAAAATTTACTTGGATACGTCCAACTGAAAGTGCCGTTGATACGTTAAAGGAATTTGACGGATATAAATTTTACGAAGATATTGTCAACGCAAACACATTTAACGAAAGATACAGTATAAAAATAAGTGGTGACGGTACAATCAATTATAAACTATTTGATGATAGTGAAGAGGATATACCGTATGAGCACGCAGGATATTTAATGGCACTTTCTACATTTCACAAATTAAAGGGTAATACCTTTACTGAAATTAAAACTATAGTGTTTGATGAATTTATTCCTGAAGTCGGTGAAGTAGTGCGAGGGGATAGAGCGAGGCAGTTTGTAAATACAGTTGAAACTATCTGTAGATTGAGTAAGGATACTGTAATTATTATGTTAGCGAATGCACTGGATAAAGGTGATAGAATATTAAATTTATTCTTTCAAAATATAAAGGAGCACGGGTACTACTTTAATAAAGAAAAGTTAGCATGTATGTTATATTTACCTGATAGTAAAGAGTTTAACGATAGAAGATTTGAGAGCATATCAGGTAAAATCATAAAAAATACACCATACGAAGATACAATAGCATCCAACAAATTTTTATCGATGGATGACTTGTACTACGATAGAAAACCACCTAATTTACCTTTATTTTGTGTGTTGGATATGCCTACATATAGAGTTGCGTTATATGTCGGTGATGTGATATATGTTGAAAATAGGCAGACATTAAATTCAAGCAAGGTGTTTTGCCGTAATATAAATGAAATGACAGATAAATCTAGGTTAATTCCTAAGCATATATTGGAGCGCTTAATAGTTTTATATGATAGAAAACGTATAAAATTTGATAGCGAGTATACTCGGCAGATATTTGTTGAGTTTATAGGGTCTAAACACTAGTGATAGTGATTAGATATAATTCACATTTTCTCCCTCTTTTTTATAAGATACTCAAGTGTAATACTTGGGTATTCTTTTTTATTGTTAATAGTTTGAAGTTAAAAGTAATTAGTTTGAATTTAAAAGTAAATACTTTGAATTTAAAAGTAAAAATACTTTTAATTTAAAAGTAATTAAATTATACATATTTATGGTTTTATGTATATATGTATTTATGGCTTCATGTGGTTTGGTACTTATGACGGACTAAATTTGTATGATGGCAAGAAGGTAACTACATTCCGTTATGAAATTAATAATCCGAATTCCCTTTCTGGTAATACCATCCATAATATACAAAGTGCTGATGATGGTTATTTGTGGATATCAACTCAACGCGGACTTAATAAATTTTCTTTGAAAGAACGACAGGCTGTTGAAACTTATGTGCAATATAAACGGGTAGATCTGATTGCAGTTGATAAAAAAGGGAATAGTTGGATGATTAATAAAGATAATTATATCTTATTTTATGATTCATCGATAAAGAAAATGTGGGAGATACCTGCCGAGGGGATTCGGTTGAGTGAAATAAGGTCAATGTTTGCTGATAAATCGGGTAGAATCTGTCTTATATTGAAAGATGCCCGTTTGCAATATCTTACATTGACCTGTAAAGTTA
>OMAR01000513.1_pt1 | contig 12526 bp, 13 predicted proteins | sample 1644651 | NCBI WGS metagenome assembly OMAR01 (sample SAMEA103958128, study PRJEB25191) | human gut metagenome | reverse complement strand
CGACCTTTTGAAAAGTCGCGCGACAGCGTGACTTGCGCTTACGGTCGGGCTAAAGTTGCAGTGCGGAGCATAACACTTGATAAGTGTGCCGCCGGACAATTCCGATCTTTTGAAAAGTCGCGCGACAGCGTGACTTACGCTTACGGTCGGGGTGATGACAGATAAGAATATGATAACGGTATCATTTTATCAGATATTGCATTCGGCGGTTTTTCATACAATACCTGTTATGATTATGCGGGCGGGTGTATTATAACGGATCTGCACCCGGTACAGTATGACAGGTATTACAATTGTTCGATACGCGGCAGTATCCGAGGAGAGAGAAATTAAGTTACGCCACCGTACTTTAAAGTATTGTGGGTGCAGAAGGGGATAGTTATGTAGTTCCCCCGGTTACGCCATAAACCGGACTGCATCGCTGTGTGCCGTTTTTCGTCACGGCAGGTATTCAGGAAGGAATGGTAAAATGGTAGAATTAAAGAACGTCGACGTTCATTTCAAGGACGGCGGCGGAGTTGACGCTTTAAACGGCGTCAATTTGCGTATAGAGGACGGAGAGTTTGTCTTTATAGTCGGTGACAGCGGCGCAGGCAAATCGACATTGCTGAAGCTCCTTACAAGAGAGATAGCACCGACCTCGGGCAGAGTATTCGTAAACGGATACAATCTTGCCAAGATAAAAAACAAGAAGATCCCGTATTTCAGGCGTTCTATAGGAATGATATTCCAGGACTTTCGCCTGATACCCGATCTCAACGTTTATGACAACGTAGCATTTGTTCTGCGTGTTACAAACAAACCAAAAAAGACAATAAGACACAGAGTGCCGTATGTTCTGAACCTTGTCAAGCTTGTCGAGAGAGCAAAAGCTTATCCCGACACGCTGTCTGGCGGCGAAAAGCAAAGAGTTGCCATTGCAAGAGCATTCGCAAGCGACCCAAAGCTCATAATCGCAGATGAGCCTACAGCAAACATTGACCCGGCACTGTCGTATGACATAGTAAAGCTGCTCAAGGAGATCAACAAGTGCGGTACTACCGTAATAATGGTTACTCATGAGCACAGCCTTGTCGAATATTTCGGCGGAAGGATCGTCAGTCTTAAAAACGGCGAAGTCGTTTTCGACGAATATGTAGAAGGTGAGGCGCAGGATGAATAACTTTACTTATCTTATAAAGCAAGGTATAAGGTCGGTATGGAAGAACCGCTTTATGTCCTTTGCCAGCCTTTGCATTATGACAGTCAGCCTTATTTTGGTTGCAATGTCGGCTATAGTTATGCTTGACTGCGGAATAATTCTCGACAATGTATCCGACAAGAACGAGATAAGCGTTTATCTGGACGATGACGCAGATGTAAAGCATATCGGTGAAGTACTCAAAAGCAATACCCTGACGGAAAGTGCCCAGTACATTTCTCCCGAAGAGGGTCTGAAAAAGATGATAGAGCAGTACAGCGAGCAAAAGGAGCTGTTTGAAAGTCTGCCGTACAATCCCGTTCCCGCTACCTATATGGTAACTATAAACGACATTGACAGGATGAGCACGGCGGTACAGCAGTTCAAAGCGATAGACGGCGTTTACAAGGTAAATGCTCCTATGGATTTTGCAAGCTTTATCAAGGATCTGAGAGCAACGTTTACTATAATCGGAATAGTGCTTATAGCGGCGCTCGGCACAGTAAGCGTTATCATAATATCGAACACGACACGACTCAGCGTATTCGCAAGACGTAAGGAAATTTCGATAATGAGGATAGTCGGTGCTACAAATTCGTTTATAAAAACACCGTTCTTTGTCGAAGGAATGTTCATTGGACTTTTGTCCGGTGTTCTGTCGTGGTTTGTGACAAAGCTCGTTTACGAAAATTTGTTCAATCTTTTCACGCAGAACCTCGGAATGTGGAATGCGCTCGGAATGGGCGACATATTGCAGTTCAACGATATAACCTGGTATGTTCTTGCCGCTTGCTGCGGTGCGGGCGCTTTACTTGGGGCTATCGGTACGGTACTCAGTACAGGCAAATACCTTAAGGTATAACGGCGAAAGGAATAAAGATGAAGCTGAAAAAAATTCTGCGCGCTCTGACTTCATTCGTCACAATTTTTGCGATGACATCAGGTATAATCGTAACGTATGCTCCCGCAGGCGCGGAGGATCTTACGGTCGATGATATCAAAGACAGAATAGAGCAGATAAAACAGGACAACGAACAAAGACGTGATGAGATAAGCCGTATAGAGGGCGATATCTCGGATACCAAGGAAAACCTTGAAAAAACAGCAAAGCTTCTTGACGAGCAGAAGGAGCTTGTAGACTACTACTACAATCTGGTTTATTATAAAAATCAGGATATAACCGAGCTTCAGGGCAATATAGATACTCTGACAGATGAGATAGCGAAGAAAGATGAAGCTATCGCAACTGCCGAGAAGAACATAGAAAAGCTTGACAAGCAGAACAAGGATAACCTTGAAAAGTTTGCGCAGATAGTCAGAACTATGTACACATCGGGTTCAAGCGATATGTTCGGTGTGCTCGCAGGCTCTGTAGATTTCTATGACCTTATGATAAACAGCGAGGTCGTGGGAAAGATAAGTGAGCAGAACCTGGAGTTTATGAATAAGCTTACAGCTGATATGAAACAGCTGTCGTCCGATAAAAAGGTACTTGAAACAGACAAGAAGGATCTTGAGGAGTCAAAGAAACAGCTTGACGGTAAAATGACAGAGCTTCTCAGCGAAAAAGAGGAATTGAACGGTCTGGTATCTGATGCGGAAAGCGCCAAGAGCACATACGAGTCGGACTACAGCAATTATTCGGCTGCTGTAAGCGACCTTGAAAACAGACAGAGCAGTCTTGAATATGAGATAAGTGTCAGCGAGGCTGATATCGAAGCATATGAAGAGCAGATAAAAGAGCTGATAAAGCAGCAGACAAATCCCGATAAGGCATATCAGGAGGGCGAGTGGTACTGGCCCGTTCCCGGACGGTCATATATCTCGTGTAACTTCGGCTGGGACGATGATTTCGGCAGATGGCACAAGGGCGTGGATATCGGTGACGGCGGAATTTACGGTGACAGTGTGCTTGCATCTAAGGCAGGAACGGTCATCGTGGCGGAAACAAGCTACATACCGGGCTACAGCTACGGTATGTATGTTGTAGTAGACCACGGCGGAGGATATACCACTACATATGCACACTTAAGTGCGGTATATGTTTCTGTCGGACAGGAAGTGGCGCAGGGCGAGGCTCTCGGTGCGGTAGGCAGTACAGGCTACTCGACAGGTCCTCATCTGCATTTTGAAATCAGACTGAACGGTGAACCCGATAATCCGTTCAATTATGTAACAATGGTGTAATAAAGCGCACCACACAGGAACAAGGAAAGGGTGATCCCCTATGAATAAAAAAGTATCGCTTGGCGTTACAATAAGCCTTATAGCGGTAGCGTGTGCCATAACCTTCGTACTAACGATGACTGTGTCGCTCAATATGTACAATTCAATGGTAGCCGGCATACAGGAGCGGGAAACCATAAACGCAAAGATAAAAGAAGTAGATACGTTTGTCCGCAGCTCATCGATATATAAGCTTGATGAGAATGAGCTTATCACAGGTATCGCAAACGGTTATATAAGCGGTACAAGCGACAAATACGCGAAATACTACACATCAGATGAATATTATAAGCTCCAGCAGATACAAAGCGGCGTTATTATCGGAACAGGCGTTGAAACTGCGGTAAACGGTGACTATCTTGAAGTTACCGATGTATATGAAGGCTCATCGGCTGATGTCGAGGAGATAACCAAGGGCTGTATGATAACAGCAATTGACGGAAAGAGCATTCTTGAAACAGGAGCGGAGGCAGCGCAGTCAAAGCTTGACGGTGATGAAGGTACCAAGCTTAAGGTAACGTTCAGTACACCCGACGGAAACGAAAAAACGGTAACATTGGTCAGACAGAGCATAAAGCTCACATCTGTAAAGGGCGAGCTTATAGACGGTTATGCATATATAAAGATATATACGTTCAACGACACCACTGACGACAGATTTTTACAGCTTATCGATGAATATGAAGCACAGTCGGTTCTGGGATATATCTTTGATGTCCGTGATGTAACGGACGGCATCACCGAACCGCTTAAGGCAATGCTGAACCGTATACTTCCGAAAGCAACTGTTGCGGCACAGGTTGATGCAAACGGTAAGGACACAACGTTTATCGAAACAGACGGTACGTTATCGCTTGACAAGCCGATAACAGTGCTCACAAACGGTAATACAGCCTGCCTTGCGGAGATATTTGCGGTAGGTATGCGCGACTTTGCAAAAGCCTCAATCATAGGCTCAGTTACGGCAGGAAAGTCACAGCTTCAGACGACACAGAGCTTTAAAGACGGCAGTGCCGTTTCAATATCCACGGCAACTATTATCCCTACCGAGTCGGACGATTTTTCCGATACCGGAATAAAGCCGGATTATACGGTCGATATTACCGCACAGCAGGCAGAGCAGATAAAGTTTGCGGATAAAAAGAGCGACACACAGCTTCAGAAGGCGCTTGAAATAGTAGCGACAAAATAAAGATATCTATGGCGGTGTACTCCGCCCGCATATAAATAAATTTATGGAGGTCATTTATAATGGCAACACAGACAACTTTAACATCAAAAGGTCTTAAGGATCTAGAGGAAAGACTTGAACACTTAAAATCGGTCACAAGAAAAGAAATTGCTGAAAAAATCAAGGTGGCTCTTTCATTCGGTGACTTATCCGAGAACTCAGAGTACGATGAAGCTAAAAACGAACAGGGTATTGTCGAAGCTGAGATCGCTGAAATCGAAGCTACACTGAAAAACGCAAAGGTAGTCGATGAGGACGAGCTTTCAACCGAGCATGTAAACATCGGTAACACTGTTGTTATTGAGGACGAGAACGGAAAAACGATCAAGTTCTTCTTGGTAGGTTCAAAGGAAGTTGATATGAAGGCTATGAAGATCTCCGATGAGTCGCCTATCGGCAAGGCTTGCATAGGCAAAAAGCTTGGCGAGGAAGTAGAGGTTGAAGCTCCTGCAGGAGTAAAGAAGTACAAGATAGTAGAAATAGACAAGTAAACTGAGAGGAAACAAAAAATAATGGAAAACAACAACGCAGAGCAGGTTGAGCTTACCGAAGAAGAGCTTCTGGCGCAGCTTGACGAACAGCACCGCATAAGAATTGAGAAGCTGAACGACCTTAAGGCGAACGGCAAGAATCCTTATGAGATCACAAAGTTTGATTTCACACACAAGGCTCAGCAGATAAGAGATAACTTTGAGGAGCTTGAAGAGAAGGACGTAATGATCGCAGGCCGTATCACAAGCTGGCGTGATATGGGTAAGGCCAACTTTATAGATATCCGTGACGACAGCGGAAGAATGCAGGTTTATGTCCGCATTGACGATATAGGCGAGGATAACTTCAAGGAATTCAAGAAGTGGGATCTCGGTGATATTGTTGGCGTGAGCGGTTTTGTATTCAAGACAAGACGAGGAGAGATAAGCGTACACGCAAAGTCAATAAAGCTCCTTTCAAAGTCGCTTCTGCCCCTGCCTGAAAAGTGGCACGGACTGAAGGACAAGGAAGAGCGTTACAGAAAGCGTTATCTTGACCTTATCGCAAACCCCGAGATAAAGGATACCTTCGTCAAGCGTTCAATGATACTGCGTGAGATACGCAGCTTCCTTGACAGCAAGGGTTATCTTGAGGTTGATACACCCGTACTGCATACACTTGAAATAGGTGCGGCTGCAAGACCCTTCGTAACACACCACAACGCTCTTGACATTGATATGTATCTGCGTATCGAAACGGAGCTTTACTTAAAGCGTCTTATCGTAGGCGGATTTGACAGGGTATATGAAGTAGGCCGTATTTTCAGAAACGAGGGTATGGACGCAACTCACAATCCCGAATTTACATCTATCGAAATGTATCAGGCATACACAGACTACTACGGTATGATGGATCTGATAGAAGAAATGTACCGTACAGTAGCGCTCAAGGTTTGCGGCACGGATACAGTTCCTTATCAGGGTAATGAAATCGAGATAGGAAAGCCCTGGAAGCGTATGACTATGAAGGAAGCCGTAAAGGAGTACACAGGTCTTGACTATGACAGCTGGACAAGTGATGCCGACGCAGTAGCTCAGGCTAAGACAAAGCACGCAGAGATCGCCGACACGGCTACAAAGGGCGAGGTGCTTATCGAGCTGTTCGAGGAATTTGTAGAGGACAAGCTTATTCAGCCTACTATCATCTATGATTATCCTGTAGAAAATTCGCCTCTTGCAAAGAGAAAGCCCACTGACCCCGCATTCACGGAGCGTTTTGAATACTTCATCAATGCGTGCGAATTCGGTAACGCATTCTCAGAGCTTAACGACCCCATCGACCAGCGTGAGCGTTTCACAAAGCAGGTTATGGAGAAGAGAAAGCAGGGCGCAAACGCTCAGATAGACGAGGACTTCTTAACAGCACTCGAATATGGCTTACCCCCAACGGGCGGTCTTGGTATGGGTCTTGACAGATTTGTAATGCTTCTTACAGACAGTGCAAGCATAAGAGATGTACTGCTGTTCCCGACGATGAAGCCCCTCTCGGACTAAAAGCCCACAAAAATCAGGTTTTGACAGCGTTTGCGGCGTTTTGTTAATCCAAAAATGAAACACGTCAGAGGGTTTACGACAAATTTACGACAAATGACTTTTTGAGCATCACTCGTCTTTTGCGACAAATGCGTGTCGTAAATCACTGGAATCGTGAATTGTTAATCCGGTGGCTTCATTGTAACGGCTGCATTGTAAATTGAACAAAAAAGCCTTGTAAACTCGGCATCTAACGATGTTTATGACAGAACCTCGGACTGTATAGTTCGGGGTTCTTTTTTGCATATTTGAAGCCGGCAACGTTTATGGATATACTGTAATCGAATGGAGGGACTACAAATGAAGAAGTATTATATCAAGCTGACCGAGCAGGAACGCTCTCAAATCATACATTCGCTTATAGATAAGAAGAACGCACTTATGGCTAAAAGCAGATACACCGACGCTGTTGATGAAGTCATCTTAAGACTGATGAAAGCAAAGAAAAAGGCTTTCATAGTGCGTACTGTTTCGTAGTCATTTCCTTTTCAAAAAATAAAATATAGAGCTATATAAGCAAGCCGCTTATTCCTTTATCGGGATAGGCGGCGTTTTTATTTTTCCGACACAAAAAAATTTTCAAACTTTTTTTTAAAAACACCCGATAATTTGACCTCTCCCAGTCCGAACAAGTGAAAGGGTTATTTCTTAACTCCGATTAGGAGCAAGTCTTTCGCTGTTCCTTGACAACTGAATATATAGGCACATCGGACTTTACGGTAAGGGCTACGGGCGCACTTGACAGCAAAACCACCGAAGAGATAATGTCCGTTTTTGAAAAGCTGAACGAATCGGGCAAGACGATAATCATAGTAATCCACGACAAAGATATCGCCGCAAAATGCAGGAGGGTTATCGAGATAGCAGACGGCAGGATAGTCAGCGACAGTAAGAGTAAATAGCAGTGAAGTAAGCTATTTTATCGGTAGAAGAAACAGAACTTAACAACTATAGGTTGTAATATAGACTTGTTTCAAACAGTTAGGTTGTTACAAATTAAAATGTATCCGGAATAAAACATTCGGGAAATTACTCCGGCAGAGGAAATTTATATTATCTCTGCCGGAGATATTAAGTCAGGGGGAAGCAACAATCATTGTCATCATACCACCGGGGAGTTATATAATTCAAAGCAAAATATGTTATAAAGCGATGGACTATTTTTGACAATCGTGATATAATTTTACTGTAATGTTTGATTTATCTGTTATAACTTTTATTTTCACGGAGGAATTGCTTTGCTTTCGATATATCTCTCAATGGTCGAGACCGAGGAAGAAAAAGACTTGGTGACCGAGCTGTACAATACATATAAACAGATTCTGTTTAATGTAAGTATGTCTATACTGCATAATACAGCGGATGCGGAAGACGCTGTGCAGGAAACTTTTGTACGAATAATCAGCAATCTATCTAAAATTGACTGTGCAAATGAAAAACGCTCCAAAGCGTATATTTTTGTTGTTACCCGCAATATTTGTTATGATATTCTCAGAAAAAAACATAAGGTAGTTTTTCTTGACGATGATAGAGAACTGGTAGATACTAATGCCGTTGAAAATACAGAAATTCTTACTGATGTTCTGACTGTGCAAAATAATATAAAAATGCTGTCACCTTTGCTGAAAAATGTGTCAACCTTGTATTTTGCGGAGGAATTTACAGTAGAACAAATATCAGGAATGCTCGATATAAGCGCAGAATCTGTTTATAAAGCAATTTCAAGAGCAAGAAATATTCTATTACAAAAACAAGGAGATATGAAAAATGACTAACGATGATGCTATAAAAATTGCTCTGAAAAATGAACTTATTTCAGATATCGAAGCTTATCAAACTCTCCCTAAGTATAAGATTTCACTTAAATTTGACAAAAAAATGAAGCATCTGCTTAAGAATTATAAAAATCGTGAATCAGCAAAGACCGGATATAAACGCATACCGCTAAAAAACCGCCTGCTTATTGCAGCTGTGATCATTCTTTCTGTGGCTATTATTACAGGCGGTGCTTTGTATATCACCATGCGTTGGGCTGACTTCACGGTCAAGGAATATGACATTTTTGCGATGCTTTCTATCTCAAATGCCGAATATTATCCTTTGAGTCTTGAAGAGCGATATGAATTCACATATAATGTTACAGGTTATGAAAAAGAAGTTATTGATGATGACGGCATTCGATTTTCAGTGAAATATTCAGATGCAAAAAATAAAAAGTGTATTTCATATTCACAGTCCATAAAGGATTTTTATACAACTGTCAGACTTAATATTGAAAATGCCATTACCTTACCAAAAGAAGTGATAATTAACGGAACAACTGCTATATATTATGAGACGTATTACGGAGAAAAGGGAGTAATATGGGATATCGGTGATTACATAATTGAGCTTGCTGCAACCGGATTTAGTGAAGATGAACTAATTTCAATGACAGAATTTGTGGAAAAGGTAGAATAATCAGTTTTATTAAAAAATAATGTCCATTTTTGTGAGTTTCCTACGTTATATATATAGAGAGCGTAAAAGCTCTTAATATATAGAAAAGGAGGAAAACGCATGAAAAAAATTGTATCAATTTTACTCATCTTCTCTGTTATTATCGCACTTTGTTTGAATGTATCAGCAGCATCTGTATATGATGTTGGTTCATTTTCCAAAACAAGTTATCTTTCAATTACTAACGGTCAAGCGACCTGCAAAAGTAGTTACAGCGAAAGTAACGGTAATACTGCAAGTGTAAAAATCACGCAGTCTCTTGAAAAACATTCTTTTTTATGGTTCTGGGATACAGTCGGCGGAGAATGGACTACAAATTCTAAAAAAAGTTCAGTTTCGTTTACGAACTATAAAAGCGGTCTTGTGAGCGGTACATATCGTGTAAAATCGGTTTTCACAGTCATGACAACAAGCGGACAGACCGAAACGGTTACCGTCTACAGTGCAGAGAAGACAATCAGCTGAGAGGGAACGCTGATAAAAACAAAATCAGACAGCATAAGGCTGTCACGGAAAGCTCATTTTGAGCGGAAAGGAAATTTATTATGAAAAAAATAGTTAAAGTAACAGTTGCCATTTTTATGTTAATCGCATTAACGGTTAATGCTTATGCTGCATCAACAATTACTAAGGACGGTTACTGCGGTAAAGTTGATTCTACAATATACGCAACATCCCAATATTCAAGGACTTTTAAAACAAGAACAACAACTCTTAAAGCTATTGATATTGACAATATAAATACCGGTATAGCACTTGCTGAAACATCAAGTGGCATAACCCTTGAAGATTGGCTGATTAAAGGTTATAGTACAAGAGAAGTTATTGCTGAATCCCATCTTTCGTATTCATCTCCTATAAACGCTGTTACGGTTTATGGCTCGCATAGTGCATATCATAATAACGTATGTGAATTCTATCAGTTCACAAATAGACAGTTTAACTGGTAAATATAACAAAGCGGAGCAACAGTAGTCCAAGTAGCACCGTTGAGCAAGCTTGGCGGTGCTACTATATTTTTCGGAGGTAATCATGAAAACTAAATTCCAAAAAGTACTTGCCATTTCACTTATCGCAATAATGCTTTGTTCCTGTGCAACAAAAGAAAAAGATAATTTTGACAGTGCTTCAAACCCATTTGATGCAAGCGCACAGGAGAATATGCCGCCGGATTCCGATAATGCAAAAGAGCTTTATGAAAGGTATCAGACAGGCGGTGCAAGTGTGGATTTTTCCAAAATGGACGGCAAAGATACTTTAGAATATAACGGCAGTCCGATTGAAATAACCTTTTCATTTGATACAAGCGAAAATGAGTATGATATGACTGAGGGATTTGTGGCGTTTATTTGCGGCGTGCCGCAGATGATTTCGGCTGACGGCGGAGAAACTTCCGAAATGGCTAAGGTTACATACGAAAAGAAAACAACCACCGAAACCACATTAACCGTCAATCCGAGAATCACCGAGGATTTGAAGGGACAGGACGAGCTTACGCTTATGATAGCAAGTTTGCACAGCGTTGATTATGTGCCTCAGGGAAAATATGCCGGATATGGATTTAACAACATTCATTCAAGCAGTCCTCTTTGCTATTATAAGCTGAAGATAAATGCTCAGCCTGAGATTATAAACCTTGACGGCAAGATCGAATTTGAGAATGTAAATGCTTCCGATAAGTCACTTGAAAACTATAATCTTAAAAATGCAGGGGAAATCGGTGACGACTGCATGATGAAAATGTACAGTGTAGAAAACCAATCTCCGCGCCTTGTCCTTGACGGCAGTAAGCAGAGCTTAGATCTGGTTTTTAACGGTATGAACGCAGACAGGTTCTATGTATATTTGTATGTAAATATGCAGCGTGTAAAATTTGACGGTTCGGATTATGCGGTTGTTAATTCAAAATCGGGTTTTGTTCCGAAATTAACCGTGACACTTGATAATCTCAGTTCAAGAGATGTGATATATGCAATAGCTGTTTCGCCTGATTCTGAAAGTAAATTTCCGGCATACACAAAGACTATGAGCAGTTTGTGTTTTGCTCCGGATGATGAGATCCTTTCAGCAGGAAGCAACAGTGCAGGTGAGCAGACCGAAGCAGTGACTGCCGATATATCAAAACCTGGCGACGCTCCCGATAATACCTCAACAGCGGTTTCGGACAACCCGATTTATAAATTTAAGCCCCTCGGATATCTGGACGATGACCAAAACCTTCTGCTTATGTATATTGATAATGACTTTAAAGTTTACGGCGAAGACAACGGTACATATTTTACTGTTTATGATGTAACGGCAAAAGAATTTATAAGCGGAAAATTTTTGCCTTATCAGCAGACTTTCACTGTTACTTACGGACAGGGCTGTTTTACGGTAATTGAAGGTAAAGCGTCTGAAGACAATCGCAGCCTTGCCGAGTGTATGGCAGTTACTTATAATGAAAAATTCGAAGAAATTCAGCGGGCGCATAATATGCCGATGTATTCAGGCGGTAATCAGTCTATATACAGTGCTTATTACTGCAAGGATATCGACAAATATCTCTGTGCTTATAAAGAAGAAATCAGCTCTTCTGAATATCTGACGGTACTGCTTAATACAGACGGCTCGGTTTACAAAGTGATTAACACAGACAGCGAAACAAGCGTATACAGCTTTTCTGTTGACGATGATAAAATCATATTGGGACGAAGATATGACGACTACCGCACAAAGATTCAGGTTATGGATTTTGACGGAAATATAATCGATGAAAAAACTATGTCAGCGGAATATGCAAATCTTGATGTAAACCGTTTCGGAAAATATATCGCTTTTCTTTCGTTAAAAAGATACGGTGAAGATGAAAATCCGGGTTCGGACAGCTTTGCGGTTCTTTATGATACAGAAACTGACAAACTTATGGAATTTACGCCTGAAACCGCTGACGAGGCAGGATGTATGGGTATTTCGCCTGACGGCAAAATTGCGGTAACTATGGATTATGAGGAAGTTGATGACGATGGTATTGTAACAGGTCAGAAACAAACTCTGAGATATTATGATATCGAAAGCGGTAAAGTAATCAAAACCGTAAACGCCGATGACAAGCCGGCTTTGAATAATTTTGTAGTATATGATGATGGCGTTATTCAGACGGTACCGGGCTACAATAAGGAAAAGAATGAAAGAACGGAAACAGTTGTATTCTTTGACCGATTTGACGATTAAGGTGGAAAAATGAAACTCGAAATCAATCAACTCACGAAATCCTATAGCAAAGGCAAAAAAGCCCTCGACAGCTTTACCCTCACCCTTGAAAAAGGCGTGTACGGCATCTTAGGT
>OMAR01000502.1_pt1 | contig 12827 bp, 14 predicted proteins | sample 1644651 | NCBI WGS metagenome assembly OMAR01 (sample SAMEA103958128, study PRJEB25191) | human gut metagenome | reverse complement strand
TTCAGATTCACTGGACATTATTCTACTTTATCATCAGACTGAATAATGTCCAGTGAATCTGTTTTGAAAGCTGTTGCCCGACACGCAAAACCAAAAAATGCGACACGCAAAAAAGAAAAAAGACCATTTAAGAGGAGAAAAAATCCCCCTTAAATGGTCTTTAATCAATTTATAAATTTTAAGATATGGGCAATTACATCAACAGTCCAACCGTTGCCAAGCTGCTTATACCTTTGTGTATTTGACACTCCTTCAGTATAATTATCTGGCAATGTCTGAAGTCTTTCACACTCAACAGGAGACAATTTTCTGATTATATAATCTCCATCCGGCAAATCAATTTTATACAATCCGGTAGAGCCTCCTTGGCCTCCGCCGTTTGCTGAAATGGTTACAGACTTACCCCTGACCGAATAAACCCTTTGACCCTGCGCATTGCTGCCGATATCACCGATTCTTACCGGCTGTATTACCATACTGTCTTTAGTAACAGTAGTCATACAGTTAGCTTTTCCGTCCTTACGTGCTTCAACTGCCGGAAATGTACCGCCTTCACATTTTTCGCTTCTTTTTCCCGAATTATTATACCTGCTTCTAACTGCACATCCGATCGGTTCAGCTACCATAGTTGATCTATGTCCCTTATGTCTAAAACAATCACCATAAGCAGCTTTTGCATATGAAGCGCACAAACAATAAGTTTTTCCCTGCCAAGCCATTCCACTTTCAAGAATGTCCTTTAATAAAATCCCTTTATCCTCCGGCTGAGTTACATTTGGAATATTAGTCCAGTAACAGCGTTTGCGGCTTTGTGCGGAAACGAGCGCAGAATTAATCATTACAGGCTCAACTCCAAGCTGCCGGCTTATTTCCGCTTTTATATCCTTATGTATGCTGTAATTGTTTTCATAAAGAAAATATTCACATTCGCTTTCTTTTAATGCACGAACATACTGCATAAAAAATTTAAATCCCTCTCCGTCACAGGTTGTTTCACGGTTTTTCTTTGCTATACTCCAATAAGTGCAGGGCGAACCTCCGATTAATAAATCAAAGCCTTTGTACTTTGTAAAATCTCCGCCAAAAACATTTCCGCAATGTTCAATAAACGTATAATTTTTTTCGCTGATTTTAATAGCATATTTATCAATTTCATATGCCACATATCTTTCAACAGGTATTCCGGCACGTTCCAGAGCCGCCATTCCACAGGAAATACCATCAAATAAACTTAATACTTTCATTGAATGTCCTTTCTTCCGAAGGAACAATTTCAATGAAATTCTCTATTCTGCAATTGAGCTTACAGCAGATTTTATCTATATTTTCTATTTTCAGAAACGCACAATTGTTATTGCACATACCGCATATTGTCGATGGCCTTATTCCTGTAATTTCCGACAATTCCAACTGAGTCATTCCACGTTCTTTTAATAGTCTGAGCAGATTTATTTTTATCATAAAATTGACCTCCGATGATACTTTTGTTAATACACAAATAACGTATTCTGTTATTTGTATTCTAAAAAAAATAGCATCAATAATTTTTTATAATGAGTTCTTTATATATACCTTTTGAAAGATTATTTTGCCTTTTAACCTCGGCTATGTTGAAGTCCTTATACAGATTTCGTATGTAGCTGTCATCATTATAAGATAAAATAAATCGTCCATTAATATTGCTTAATGCATTTTTTAAACGTTCATGATCATTAATAGAAAATTCCGCATCATAATATTTTTCCGTTGTATGATATGGCGGATCACAGTAAAACAATGCTTTAGGGCGATCATATACTTTAATAAGGTTTTCAAAATCTTTATGTTCGATAACAACACCTGCACCGGTTTTGAGCCTTTTTTCTATTTCAGTCAGGTAATCTGGGGAAAGATTTTTCTTGCTACACCCATAAGTTCTGCCATCAGCTCCATAACTAATCTTGATTTGTACAAAGAACATCGCTGCTCTCTGTATATCAGTCATCCCTCTGATATTGATTAGAGCTTTTATATCTTCAAAAACTTCACGAGAATTTATATATCCTGAAATTTCACGCTGAAGTTCTTCACGATGAAATTTTATACATCTAAACAAATTTACTAATTGTCCATTTGCATCATTATACACCTCAAGAGAAGCGTGTTTATCTTTTGAGAACAACACAGATCCTCCTCCACCGAATACTTCTATGTATCTGTCAAAGTCTGTATCTGTTGGGAACATTGAAACAATTGTTTTTGCTAACTGACTTTTACCGCCTATCCAAGGAATAAAACTTTTCATGTTTAAAATACCTCCATTTTTTTACTAAGGGGAGAGGATAACCTCTCCACGATTTATTTTCTTCTGATTTCCTGTGCAAGTCTTTTTATAAAGTTTTCTCCGGCAACGCCTGTCTGCTTGTAACCCCACTTCTTCAGGCATTCGTTTATAGCATTGATAGTCCCGTTACCGACCACACGGTTTTCGTCCATGCCGCTCTTGATAATGCCTTTTGATTTGGCGGTAAGCAGCAACTCTTTAAGTGCCAGACTGCCGATAGTCTTGTCGTTCTTTTTGTAGCCTGACTTGTCAAGTACAGATGGTGTAAGTTTAGACCTGACATCAGATTTGAACTTTTTCCATGCAGAATTATTGTTGTCATCTGAACCTCCTTTTGATTTTGGCACAAAGCTCTTCGGGCAGACTTTACCGGTAACATCATAGTGTCTGATGAGGTCATTTTCAGTCAGACGATACTTCTTGCAAAGATAAGCACAAAGTTCCACAAGGCTTTTATATGTCTTGTCATTGAACTTTCCGGTGCTGTCCGGATGACAGTTTTCGATGGATATGCTGTAACTGTTCGCCTGACATGTGCACCATGCAACTTCTTCATCAGGTATACAGCAAATGATTTCACCGTTCAGACCGATTATGTAGTTGCTGGAAACGTCATTATCATTGTTGTTGAAGTAATTTCTGTTTGCTTCTGCCGATGTTCCGGGGTTTCCTATGTAGTGCACAGCAATTTTCGTTGTCTTGCTTCTTTTCTTATACGGGCGATTTTTTGTAATATACATATTTTTAATATTCATAATTTTAGATTTCCTTTCCATAATCAATCTTTCTTGTAATTCATAACTGCTGCAAGTCCCGCAGATGCCGCAGAAACAGCAAGACCGAGCAGTGCTGTTGTGAGTACGGATTTTTCTGCGGTAAAGTCGATTGCGGCAAGGTTTACCGCTATGTAACCGACAGCCGTCTGTACAAACGTGCGGACGGTTCTTCTGACCCATGGTCTGCCGTAAAAATCTTTCAACTTTTTCATTTTATCAATCCTTTCAAATAATTTTGACTATTGTTACTGACGTGTATGTTTCCGCACCCTGTCCCTGATACTCGAACCAGCGGATTGATGTGTCCGAATCTTTTATAATATTAAAAGGTACGCCACTGTCTTTAAACATTAAACTACTTTTAGAGCCAAGATAATTAAGTGGTATAACATGAGTATGTGTAGTCTTAGACCCTACTACTTGAAGCCATATCAAGGAATAATTTGTAAACAAGCCTGTGATAGTAGCAGAATTTGCGGAAGTAGTTGATGTATAAATAACAGATTGGCTGGTTACTGCACTTTTTTTAAGATAAGTGTTATCATGATTATGCGTACTCGATGCCGCACCTATATTTGCAGGAGTTATATATGTTTTATAGTTATTGCTATCTAATAAGATTCTTTCACCTACCCACGAACTCGCAGAAATTTGTTTATTCCATACTAAACTGCCATCAGCTGTTAGTGCAGTACGCAAATACATACCATAATTTGCACCATCATTAACGCCATTTCGGTGACGTATACTTATGATATTATTCCAAACACCACCAGTAGTAATCACTGTACCTATAAAAGTTTTAAAAGCATTTAAACCAGTAAAACTTTTAAGTGTAGTGACAGCACCTGATACAGGCACATTATCATTAGTATCGGATTTATTACGTTCATAAGGAGCATAAAGGCTTTGCGTTTTTAACATACCAGTCATAGTCCCACCGGCAAGCGGCAAATATGCATGCGTATGTTCTGCATCCGCCTTATTACTTACCTGATTACTCAAAGCCTGCAATTCGGTTTTATTTGCCTTGCTATTTAATGCTGACAAAATCACATTACCGGCAACCGCATTTGTGCCACTCTCGCTAAAACTGCTGTCAACTGTCGGTATATCCGGCTTATTTGTTAAATCGTTATAACTGCCGCTTGTTGCTACCTTTGCAAGATTGGATTTTATCCAGTTAAGCAACTTTGTGAGCGGTCTGTGTGTGTACTGATTCAGATTTTTTATGATTACTTCGTCTTCGTCTCCGGGAGCGGTGTTGCTCTCGGAGAGATTACCAAGTAACGCAGTAGCCCCCTCGGCAGTGTTATCCGCTTTGGTTTTGACCCTTGCCCACAAGTTGCCGTTATCAATTCCCAGACTGCTTATCTGGCTGTCAACTGCATCAAACTTAGCCTTTACAGTTTTGTTCTGCAAAGGATTTGTGCTGGTGTCGCTCAGAGAATCATCTGCCTGAACCGTTGGTATCACAAATCCGCCTGTACCGCTTTGTGTGACGTGCCCCTGAGCATCATACGAAAACCATGTTGTATACACAGTGTCGCCAAAATCCGGCGTAAGTATTTCACCAGTTCCGACCATGCCGGGGAGCGTGTTATTACTATGTCCGATGGTATTTCCTGCAACAGAAATCCCCGTACCGCCTTTATATGACGGAATCTTGCTCACAGTATCGCTCACGCTTTTGAGATTAGTCTGCAAATCAAGCACACCCGAAGCGTTCATATAGATGTAATCCAACAGGTTTTCAAGAGCATTTTGCAGATTCTCGCTTATCTTATATTCCTTACTGCCGAGTTTTAAGGTCTTTGATTCGCACGGAATTTCGTTAGCATCATGCACATGATTGTTTATCTGCCCGTCAACATATTCCTTGCTGACAATATCTTTCGGCTGGTTTGCACCGCTTAATATTTTCAAACCGCCACCCCCTTAACCGATGCAGACAGCGTAATATGTACGGGCGGAAATTACGCTTGCACTCGTGAACGTGGCAACGCTCACAGACCCCGGCACAATATTTCTTATGTTGCAGGCAACCTGATTCCCCGCACTGTCATAAATCTGTATGATTATCTGCCCAGGCTGGTATCCCTGCTGCGGAACTGTTGTGATGTTATGATTTATCGTCCATGTGCAGACCCCGTCTGACGGAGTAAGTTCAGGACAGTAAACCACTACCTTTTTCACGCTGTAATTTTGCAGAGCGGCTATAAGGTCGCTTGCGGACTGATAAGCTTCGGCGAGTTCCTGCAAGGTGTCAAGTGTATCAGGTGCACCGTTTATAAGTGCCGCTATTTTTTCATCGGTATAGTTTTTTGCGGATTCCATAGCCGCCGAAATATTTTTAAGGGCTTCATCGGCGTTCTGGGCAGCACCGGCAATGCCCTGTTCCATTTTGTTAAAGTTTTCCGCCGACATGGGCGTGCCTTGCTGAACGACTGTTCCGGCAGGCTTTATGCTTGATGTGCCGTCACTGTTGGGAGTGATTGTGTAGCTGTTTTCGGAAAGTATATGGTCTTTCCATATTGTAGGGGTATATGACATCAGGTTGCCTCCTTCAGACTTATTTTCATTCTCAGGTTCATTTCCTTGCCGGATTTTTTTACAGTATTTTCTGACCTTTCGCCTGCAATGATACCTGAACTGTCCACAAGCCGCAGTCCGTCAATAACGCCTGAGACATCGGCGGGAATATCCACAGAATAAACTGCATTGTTTCTGTCAAGAGAAATAAGTTCCGCCTGTGCATCGTACCAGCTGCCGTTTATTTGGTACTGACATTTGCTGATGCTGCTTGTGATAATTCCAAGCATTTTTATAATAAAGTTGTCTTTCCAGAACATTTTTGCACCTCCTAAAACGGTATACTCTGACCACAGAAGAACTGACCGCATTCAGGGCAGTTTTTTTCGTACCACTGAGTTTCAAACGAAAGCTCAAGCGGAAAGTCATATACAAGAGCAAATATATATTCAATGTGAGCAGGGAGCTTTTCAGATAGAAATTTATTTACATCGTTAAGATCAATTTTCTCTTTGCTGCCACGGTCTGTCCGGATAATAAGCTTATGCGTTCCGTAAGCCTCTGTTTGGGTAAATTCACATTCTGATTCTGTTCCTGTATACGCTTTTATCATGCTTCTGATAACTGATGCAGATATTTTTCCGCTGCCTATAAGGTAGGATTTTACAAGCCTTCTGCGTTCATCAATTGTATTTCCGGTGGAGGAAATCCCCAGAATTTCTTCATATGTACTGAGCGAAGCAGAATCCATTGTATCAATAAAACAGTCGGAAAGAACACGTTCAATACCGGATTTCATATCGTCCGCAAGACGTCCCTGAGCTTTGAGAATCTCCTGCATTTCATAAACGTTTTTGTAATACAGGGGATAATATCCGGCAAGTCTTTCATATCCGGACTTTTCATCATTATATAACTGCAATTTCCACCACCCCCAGAACCGGAACTTCCGTCGCCGGAACGGATATATTGCTGTCATCGCCGTTAAGATTCAGACCACTGTAATCAATAACGCCGGATATGTCGGAGATGACAGCACCTATCGCCGAAAGCCTGACTGTGATATTTTCGCTGTCATTGCTTTCCATCACAAGAGTTTTAAAATAGTTTTTTACAGCCGGTTCAAAACTGCTTTTTACAGATTCAGCGGAAGTTCCTTCCGAAAGCTCTGCTGAAAATGATATATCTATGATGCGGCTTGCAGCTGATATCGCTGTAAAATGTGCACCTATCGGAGCAGTTCCTTCACCCAGACCGTCCCCGATATTGTAAACTGTTCCGCCGATAGTTTTTGTTCTGCCGCTGTCATCAGGATCAACATATTTCTGTACGGCAGCAACAGTATCTTCGCTGCACGGCAGACCGTTGTGGTCGATAAGCACAGCTTTTACAGTGTTTGCGCCGCCCCAGAGCGGAAATATCTTAGCTTTTCCTACACCTGAAATACTTTCACACCATATTTTGTAATGCTGTCTGTTTCCGTTTTCACCTGTACCTGATATCTTGTCAAGCAGACGTCTTCTCAGACTTTCGTCATCTTCCGGGTCTGTGCCGTATTTTATAATTGCGCCAAATTCGGAGCTTTCAAGTCCTTCTGCCGTATCAACGGGGACAGCCTTTGTTCCTGCAATTATATTGTTGTACTCCGTTCCTGCTTCTTCAGCTTCAAAGCAACCGACATTTTTTAAAGCAAAGTACAAGCCGTTACAGAAAAAGCGTTCACCATCATCGGGCGGACTGCCTTTCAGTAAAGCCCTGTACTGTGCCCTTTCAGCTTCATGCCGTATAATTCCGTATTCGGAAGCTTTTGCATCAAGATATTCTCCGCTGGCTGTGCTGATCTGGGAAAGCGAAAATATAAGTTCCAGACTGGTATAAAATCCGGCAATTTCTATTGCAATTCCGGAAATGGCATCATAAAAAATACTTCCCGGACGTGTATCTATGTCATCGGGAGCATTTTCAAGTACACTTTTCATAATATTTTCGTATGTATTGCTTTCAAACATCATATCACCTCGCTTATCTGTGTTTCACCGAATATGGTATCCGCCCTGAATGAAACTGCAACGGAATCACCCTTAAAAGCAAATGAAAAATCATAAACATCAAGTATCCTTGTGTCTTGCGAAAGAGCATCCTTTACAAGAACAGGGAGAGCGGTTTCAATCAGTTCGGGGGTGGAATCCTCATCACGGATAATATCACCGAGTTCTCCGCCGTAATCGTCATCATAGATAAGATTTTTGTATCTTGCAGTTATAATAGCTTTTCTTATCGCCTGATTTACCGCTTCAATACCATCGGCAATGCCGATAATCCTTCCTGAATCAAGGTCAAGGCGGTATGTCCGGCTGGGCTTTTCGGTTTCTTCCTCTATGCTGTCAATTGGTATTTCTATATCAGCCGCCATACTTTACCTCCTGTCAAGCAAATAGTATTTCTTCCCGGAATTATAAACCAGTATATGCACCAGTTCTCCGGCTTGCAGGTCTGTTATCCTGCCCGGAACTGTAATCATCTTACTGCTTAGCACCTGTTTTTCATCATTGACAATCTGTACCGAAAGCGGCTCTGACGATAAAACCTGTCCCATGACAATTTCCGGCTGTCTGGGCATAAGCCGCTGTATCAGCTGTTTTATGCTTGTGGGATTTTCCATAAAACCTCCTATTCATTTACGGCGTTGAGTGTAAGACTCATAGTATGTACATTTCCCGAAAAAGTGTGTGTATCTTCATCAACGTAAAAAGTCTGTTCAAGCCCGAGTTCATCTATTTTTACATAAACCCCCACGCCCGAAATAACGTCCGGTATTCCCAGCGCTTCCACAGAAAGACTTATTTCAGGTGTGCTTATCTCCCTGAATGTTTCATTTATCTGTTCTTTCAGTTTGGCTTCTGAAAGGTCATCGTCTTTTTTGTCGATTTCCTGAAAAATGCCGATTTTCCTTTCAAGTCCGGTATCCTTTTTTACAGCATATACCGTATCTTCATCAGCAAGGATTTTCAGACGGGTTTTTACGTCCTCGATGCTCTTTTTGTATGTATATGATTTTATATTGACTCCCGTTTCAAGTACCCATTGAAGTATATTTTCACGGCGTTTTACAAGGCTCAGAATGCCTTTTTCGGATTTGACATAATACTTTGTTCCGGTAGCTTTGTAATCCTGGGAAACGGCATCAAGGATTGCGTCCCATGCGGTAGTCTTTGACTTGGCAAGCTCTGAAATTTTGTATGAAGTATCCGCAACATCAGAATATTTAATGCCGAATCTTTTACATACATCAATAAAAATATCGTGTACGGTTTTGTTTTCGTACACGAATGTATCTTTATTGTTAGCAAGGTAAATACCGTTGTCATAAGCTTTTATCGGCATTTTAAAATTTCCGGACTGTTGCTGGGACATAATGATTCCACGAAAGAGTTCTTTTTTATTATAGCAGAAAACAATGTGATTTCCTTCGGTTACATCTATGCCGCTTCTGGCTTTGCCGGAGTCTGAAAGGGAAACCTCAAGCGTTCTTGCCGCCGAGCCTTTTCTGCCTTTCCACTTTATATTTTCAGCAAGTTCCGATATGTCATACGCACTGCCGTTTTTATACAAAATAAGATTAATATTTTCCATGAAAGACCGCCTTTATGGTATTGTTAAAATCTGCCCGGCAGTTATACGATTCGGGTCCGGACCGACAGTCTTTTTGTTGGCTTCGTAAATAACCGTATATTTTGCACCGTCACCGTATATCTGCTTTGCAATGTTATAGAGCGAATCGCCGGATTTTACGGTATATGTTTTTGGCTTTGATTTGCTGCTTATTCTTGAGGATTTTTTCTTCTGCGTCTGAGCTGTTTTGTTTTTGGTTATGTTTATCCGGCGTACTCTTATCATCTGATATTGTTTCAGGGTGAGGGAGTAATCATAGCTCCCGACATCGCCGCCGCTCTGAGAATACGAAAAGCTTTCAATAGACGTATACCACACAATATCGCAGGCGGTTATATAAATCCGGACGGGGAGTTTTTCTTTTTGCCAGTTTGTAATAACAGTGATGTAATAGTGGGGAAGCAGAAGCTTTTTTACGGCACAGCCGGGGAAATACGCTTTCGGGAAAATACCCGAAAATGAGATGACGGCTGATTTCGGCTCCTGAATATTCGTTATTTCGCCCAGTCCTATTATTGTCATACTGCTGTTATTACCGCTTCGTGAGATTTTCACGGTTTCCGGATTGACAGGCAGCTGAATTCTTTTGCCGCCTGCTTCAAGCCAGAACTGGTACTTTTTATCAGATTTCATAGCTGTCATCGCCCTCCTCAAATGCCTCCTGAGCAACAATGTTCATAAGCACCGGTTTCAGATATTCCATCATTACAGCCACAACTTCCTCCTTGTCGGCTTTGCCTTTTACGCTGACTGCACCTGTTCCGTTGATATCAATGGACAGCTTTTTGACAGATTCACTGTTTTCTGATGAAGTCTGAACCGCCGCAGGAAGAGCCGTATCAGAAGGCGGCATGAACAAAGGTCTGCTGTCAATATCGCCGATTATACGCTTTGTTTCATCGGCTGTATAAACCGTTTCGCCGCCCCTGAACTGAATCAGCTCAGGACCGTTTTCGCCGACTAGAGCAACTCCCGGCTCGGCGGAAAGAGTGCCGGAAGCGTAGCCGTTAAGCATACTTGCGGCACCTGATACAACTGCCTTTGCGGTGACGTGAACACTGCCGGAAGCTGAATTGAGTGCATAGGTAATCCGGCTTGCAATACTTTCAGCTTCTTCAACAGCACGGTTACCGCTTGCCCGAAGTTCTGTAATATATCCGGATAGCGTGGATTTTGCAGATTTTGCCGCTTCGTCTTTCAAGTCCATGTCATCAATGGCGTTTTCCATTCTCCGTTGTATGTCGTCAAGTTTCTGAGAATACAGCGTTTCAATATCTCCGAGTTTCTGTGAAACTTCATCTTTGACATCAGACAAGCCTTCAAATGATTCATTAAGTTCCTCAACCTTGCTTTTGGCAGAGCTGACGTCCATATTCCCCAGTTCATTGGCAAATGCAACAGCCTGTTCAGGGTCAAGCTGTGAAATAATGGAGTTGTCAACGCCGAGCTCGGAAAGTTCGCCCAGAGCTTCTTTGTAATCATTAAAATACTGCATCTGTGATTCAAGATTGTCTATTGCACCATCAAGAGAAACAGAATTTTCAAAGTTCATGTTTGCCTGCTCGAAAAGTCCGAACATACCATCAAGATCTTCTCTTATTGCATCACAGGCTTTGGTGTATTCTTCAGCAAGCTGAGTTATATTTTCTGCCTGACTGCTCCACGCATTTGAAACAGCCTGTTCCGGCATCATGGATTCCTTGAGGTCATTTGTATCGTCTTTGAGGGAGCTTTCAGCGTCTGATATCTGTCTGAGATTTTCCAGAAACAAAGCTGTTCCCTCAGGTTCTCCCATAATATTGAAACATTCCTGTGCGGTAGTTTCAAGGGCAGTCAGCTGATTTTGTGCTTCGGCGATTTTTGCTCCGAAGGCTGCATCAGCTTCAGCCATGGTATATCCGGTATCATTTACGACCGACCAGTCGTTCGATGCTTTCTGTATCTTTTCCTTTACAGCCGCATATTCTTCTTCAATTGCCGCCTTGTTTTTTAAAGCATCTATATAACTATTTGTAAATTCCTCACCTGATACTGTTTCAGTAGCTGCCTGCTTTCTGTTTTCCTTTGCTTTCTGTGTAAGAAGGCTTGTGGTATATTCCGGATCAAATCCCGTAAGTTCCCTTGTATCATAATTAACCTCAATATTACAGTTAAAAGTATCATTGAGGTAATCGGCGTACTTCGACATCATATCAAGATCGGAATTTGTAAGCTGGGCTTTTTCTGAAAGAGCATCAAGCTGTGCATTGGCAACAAGTCCGCTTTGCCAGTCTTTATTGATATCCTCCATTTTTCCTTGATATTCTGAGGTGAATGAATTTATTTTTTCCTGATTCTCCGCAAGTCTCTGCCCGTAGTCAGCAACAAACCCTCCGCCTTTTTCATACTGGGCATTAAGCGTATCAAGCTCACTGCTAAGATTTCTGGCGGCTTCACTGTTTGAGCCGTAAAGCCTGCACACATTGTCATAAGCCGTCTGTGTGCTTTCAATTTCTGTCCTGCATTGTTCAAGCGTACCGTTGTAGTCCTCCACTGTATCACTGTTTGCTTTGACAGCCGCCGCAAAAGTGATTATTCCGGCAGTTACCGCTGCGGCTATGCTTATTCCCAGAAACAGCGGATTTTCTGACATTGCAAGAGTCAGTTTGTCAATGGCAGGTCCTGCAACGTTGACAGCAAAGGTAAATGCAGTTACAGCGGCTGTTCCCACAGCAACAGCGGCAGCGGCTGCGGTGATCCCTTCAACAACAATCGGATTCTGTTCCACAAATCCGGTAAGCCATGTCAATACACCTGTTCCGGCATCTGCAAATTCGCCGATAGCAGGAGTGAGCACATCGCCAATCGCTATTTTAAGATTATTTGCGGCATTTTTTGTAATTGCAAGACGGCTTTCGAGCGTGGCATATCTTGTGTCTGCCTCTTTGGCAAGTGCAGTATTTTCCTCCCATGCCTGTGCAGATACATCAAGGGCATCAGCAAGTCCGCCGCTGTTGCTTGCAAGGGATTTTACAGCATTGGAAAGCCTTATTTCAGTAATCCCCATGTCGTTTAAAATAACAGTTGCGGTTTCACCGTTTCTTTCCACATCGTTCAGACCGTCAATGAAAGCATACAAAGCCCCTGCCGCATCTTCCTGAAATGCCGAGCGGAACTGTGCACTTGTCATATTGGCAACTGATGCAAAATCATTCAGGTCTTCGCTTCCGGTTTCGACCGCAACCTGTATATCAGACAACAGCGTTGACATAGCTGAACCGCCTGCATCCGCTTCTATACCTACGGATGACATAGCCGCCGCAAGCCCCAGAATATCTGTTTCGGTAAGTCCTGCAAGCGTTCCGGCAGATGCCATTCTCGTTGCCATTGCAACAATGTCAGCTTCGGTGGTTGCAAAATTGTTTCCCAGAGCAACAACAGAAGAACCAAGGTTTTCGTAATTGTCCGCAGACATTCCGGTAATGTTGGCAAATTTTGCAAGAGAAGATGCCGCTTCATCGGAAGAAAGGTTCGTGGCTTCGCCT
>OMAR01000489.1_pt1 | contig 13057 bp, 11 predicted proteins | sample 1644651 | NCBI WGS metagenome assembly OMAR01 (sample SAMEA103958128, study PRJEB25191) | human gut metagenome | reverse complement strand
TGCATGCAGATTTGACGAGCACCGCGATAACTCGAGAAACTCGCAAAGCGTGTTTCTCGTAGTTGCGAGTTACATATGTTCTTTATTTAAGAGAGCAGTTTTCATTTCATATAATTTGTCGGATAAATCAACGTAGATTTCCTGTGGATTTACGAAACGTTTTGTCTCATCCCAGATGGTATCTTTTTCTCTGGTGCAGTAACGCTGAATATCCATAACACTTGGAGATTCGTAAACACATTCGCCCTTCTGGAAAACCGGAACAAGAAGTTCACGCAGTGTATAGCTTCCACCAGGAAGTGTTGTTTTCTTCCATGGGGCGTTCGGGTCAAAGAGCTTCATGTCCTTGGATTCATCAAAGACTTCGCCCACCAGACAGATAAGGTCAGCCTTAATCTTACCGGTTTCTTTATCATAAATACGATAAACATTTTTATTGCCAGGATTTGTAACTTTTTCCACATTTTCGGAAAGCTTAATCTTTGGAATGAATTCGCCGGCTTCATTCTGGATAGCAGCCAGCTTGTATACACCACCGAAAGCAGGATTGTCTTTGGAAGTAATTAAGTTGGTTCCAACACCCCAGGAAGTAATGGTAGCCCCCTGAATCTTTAAGCTTTCAATCAGATACTCATCCAGATCATTGGAAGCGGAGATAACTGCGTCCGGGAATCCGGCATCATCTAACATTTTGCGGACTTTCTTGGAAAGATAAGCAAGGTCGCCACTGTCCATACGTATTCCGTAGTAGGTAAGCGGAATGCCGGCATCTCTCATTTCTTTAAATACCTTGATGGCATTTGGCATACCGGATTTTAAAGTATCATAGGTATCGACAAGAAGGATGCAGGCAGATGGATAAAGCTTTGCATATTTCTTAAAGGCGGTATATTCATCCGGAAAACTCATAATCCAGCTATGGGCGTGGGTTCCAAGTACCGGGACGTCAAACATCTGACCGGCAAGGACGTTGGAAGTACCTTTACAGCCGCCGATAACAGCAGCTCTGGCGCCGTAGGTTCCGGAATCAGGACCCTGGGCGCGTCTTAACCCAAATTCCATGACGCCATCACCCTGGGCAGCGTAGCATACGCGGGCAGCCTTGGTGGCAATCAGGCTCTGGTGGTTGATGATATTTAAGACTGCAGTTTCGATTAACTGGGCTTCCATAATCGGAGCAACCACTTTTACAAGAGGCTCTCTTGGAAAAATCAGAGTTCCTTCCGGAATTGCATAGATATCACCGGAGAATTTAAAGTTACTTAAATAAGTTAAAAAGTCTTCATCAAAGATGGATAAACTTCTTAAATAGGAAATATCCTCTTCGTCAAAATGAAGATTCTTGATATAGTCAATCATCTGGTCTAATCCCGCGCAGACTGCATAACCGCCATCACATGGATTGGTGCGGTAAAAAGCGTCAAAAACAGCCACATCACGGTTGCCGGTTTTAAAGTATCCCTGCATCATTGTCATCTCATAAAGATCAGTCAACAATGTCAAATTTAATGTACTCATATGTGATATTCCTTTCTTTTACATCTGTAAACACAGGTGTCTTGTCAGATGAATTATAGACTTTTACTTACAAAAAAGCAAGTAATGAGTATAAATATGCTTCATTATAACCATTTTTTCCGGATTTGCAAAGTTTATGATAAAATATATGAGAAAAAGTTTATAAAAATTTTATGATTTCACTTATTTTTCTTGTAATGGAGGTAGGCATTTGCTACAATAAATGGGAGAAAATATTTTATACTAATGGAGGATGTATTATAATGAGTGAAGAAAATTTCAACACTGAAAATGGAACGAATGAGCAGACATATAGCCAGCCACAGCAGACATATAGTCAGCCACAGCAGACATATAGCCAGCCACAGCAGGCATATGAACAGCCACAGCAGGCATATGAACAGCCACAGCAGAATTATGACCAGCAGGCTTATAACCAGAATCAGCAGTATGCACAGCAGAACTATGGTTATGACCAGTCCCAGCAGGGATATGGAACTTATCAGCAGCCACAGCAGCAGGCATATGGAAGCTTCGACCAGACACAGTATGGTTACAACCAGCCGGCTTCATCCGGAAAAGGAATGGCAATTGCATCCATGGTACTGGGAATTATATCCATCCCGGCAATCTGTTTCTGGATTGTAGGACTTCCTTGTGCAATTGTAGGATTAATCCTTGGTATTCTTTATAATAAGAAAAACGAGCATTCACCAATGGCAACAGCAGGTATTGTCTGCAGTATTATTACCATTGCACTTCTGGTGCTGGTACTTATCCTGTGCATCGTTGGTGCAGTATCATTAAGTTCTTTGGAATATAGCTACTATTATTAAAAAGGAATTGGTGAAGCAGAATGTATCCAGATAACAGGAATCCATATCCGTTGAATCAAAATCAGAATCCGCAGTATGGGAATCCGTACCCGCCGAATTACAATCAGCGTCCGGCAGATAACCGGAAAGAGGAGCCGGGAAAAGGTTTCGCAGTTGCATCCATGGTGTTGGGGCTGATTTCACTGGTATTATTTTGCACCGGAATCAATATTATAACTGCAATTCTGGCAATTGTTTTTGGAATTATACATCTGGTGAAACAAAAACAGAACCATGGAATGGCAGTTGCAGGTATTGTAACAGCTGTAGTTGGTATACTTGCATTTGTAACGTACTGGCTTTTGATTATTCATGCAGCAGGCAGAACCAGTGGGCCGGATGAATTCCTAAGACGTTATGAATATCAGTTTGATGGTGAAATGAAAGCACCGGATGACTATCAGGATTTAGAGGATTATCTGCAGCATAATTTTGAGAATTTTTAAGAAGAACATAAGAAGCATTGAATGGAGAATCAAATCTGTTCAGTGCTTTTTGCTTCCTTTATCTGGAAATACCGGAAAGTAAAAGGAAAGCACTAACCGTTGAAAAAATAGTGCTTGACGCACAGATGCACAAGTGTAATAATACAATGGTACAATCAAGACGATAACTGAAAGGAGAAGTTATGGAGGAGATTATGAAGGTAAAGGGTCTCAATAAGACCTTTACATTATCCCAGAAACAACAAAAGATTGAGAAAACCAATGAGAAGAAGCGAATTGCAGTGCATGATTTATCATTTACTTCTTATCGGGGAGAGGTGTTTGGACTGCTTGGACCAAACGGAGCCGGAAAGACAACCACACTTCGTATGCTGGCAACACTGATTAAACCGGATTCCGGAGATGCTGTTTTAGATGGCAGCAGTATTGTTAATGCACCGGAAGAAGTCCGCAGTAAGATTGGCTTTCTGACCAGTGAACTGAAATTAGAGGGCTTTTTTACACCAAATTATTTATATAATTTCTTTTCGGATTTATACGGAGTAGAGCCGGCTGCCCGGGATGAAAGAAAGAAGAGACTTTTTGACCGCTTCGGAATCACACAGTTTGCAGAAGTGAAGGTAAAGGATATGTCTACCGGTATGAAACAGAAGGTTTCTTTGGTTATTTCCTTAGTCCATGACCCGGAAATCATTATCTTTGATGAACCGACCAACGGACTTGATGTTCTGACAGCCAAAGTAGTAACGGATTTCCTGTTAGAGCTTAAGAAAGAAGGAAAGAGCATCATCGTTTCTACCCACATTTTCAGCCTGATTGAGAAAATCTGTGACAGAGTCGGAATTATCATCAAGGGAGAAATGATTATCTGCGATACATTAGAGGCAGTGAAAAATGGCAAATCATTAGAAGACAGATTCTTTGAAATCTATGAAGAAACGGTAGGTGAAGCAGAATGAGAAACAATCTTATGACAATTATAAAGAAAGAACTTGCCCGTTTCTTCGGGGATAAGAGAATGGTATTTACTACGATTTTGATGCCGGGCTTAATGATTTATATCATGTACAGCTTCATGGGCAGCGGACTGACCTCCAGATTTGAAGCAGATGAGGATTATACCTATCGTATTTATGCAGAAAATATGCCATCCACGGTTGCAGCCATGATAAAAGGCAGTGACATCAATGTGGAATATTTAGACCGGGATGGTGTCAGCGAAGAGGATATGAAACAGGCGGTAACCGATAAAGATGCGGAAATGCTGATGGTATTTCCGGAAAATTTTGAAGCAGATGTACTGGCATATGACAGCATGACTGCTACCACACCGGCTCCGCAGGTAGCCTTATATTATAATTCCGCAGATACCGAATCCACGGCATGTTATCAGATTATGGCTTCTGTATTAGATGGATATGAAGCTTCTATGGCAAATAAGTTCGATGTCAACAGCGGTGACGAAGAATATGACCTTGCCAGCAAGGAAGACAGCACCGGACAGATTTTCTCCATGATGCTTCCAATGCTGCTTATGATATTCCTTTTCTCAGGATGTATGGCAATTGCACCGGAATCCATAGCAGGGGAAAAGGAGAGAGGAACTATTGCTACCTTATTGGTAACACCGATGAAACGTGGACAGCTTGCCATGGGAAAAATCATCAGCCTTGGTATTATCGGACTTTTAAGTGGAATTTCCAGTTTTGTGGGTACCATGTTATCCCTTCCAAAATTAATGGGAACAGAATCCAATGCAATGGATGCCAGCGTATACAGCGTCACCGATTATATCCTTTTATTGCTGGTGATTCTTACCACAGTATTGGTACTGGTTGGAGCATTAGCTGTAATTTCAGCATTTGCAAAGACAGTAAAGGAAGCCGGTTCTATGATTATGCCGCTGATGGTTGTGGTAATGGTAATTTCCGTTACATCCATGCTTGGAAGCGGAGCACCGAAGGAATTTTACTGGTATCTGATTCCTTTCTATAACAGTGTGCAGGGTATGACCGGAATTTTTGATTTCTCCTACAGCGGAATCAATATTGTGGCATGTCTTGTCAGCAACCTTATTTATACCGGTATTTTATCAATGGTACTGGCGAAAATGTTTGGCAGTGAGAAAATTATGTATTCCTAGAAAAAAATACTAGACAAATAGCTTTTATAGGACTAAAATAATGAAAAAACATAGAACAATAGAAAGCTATAACATCAGGTTATAACATCTATTTGCGACAAATGAATGGAGGATGTTATTATGGAAAAGAAGGACTTAGACTGGTCTAATCTTGGATTCGGTTATGTAAAGACCGATAAGAGATATGTATCAAATTTCAAAAACGGAGCATGGGATGAGGGAACTTTAACCGATAATGCAGATATTGTATTGAATGAATGCGCAGGTGTATTCCAGTATGCACAGACCGTATTTGAAGGATTGAAAGCATATACAACAGAGGATGGACATATCGTTACTTTCCGACCTGACTTAAATGCAAGCCGTCTTGCAGATTCAGCACGCAGACTGGAAATGCCGGTATTCCCGGAAGAGCGTTTTGTAGATGCAGTACAGAAGGTAGTAGAAGCAAATGCAGCATATGTTCCACCATATGGTTCCGGTGCAACACTTTACATCAGACCATACATGATGGGAACAAATCCTGTAATCGGTGTAAAACCAGCGGATGAATATCAGTTCCGTATGTTCTGTACACCGGTAGGACCATATTTCAAGGGTGGCGCAAAGCCAATTACCATCCGTGTCAGTGACTATGACCGTGCAGCACCTTGCGGAACCGGTAATATCAAAGCTGGTCTGAATTACGCAATGAGTCTTCATGCAATCGTAACTGCACATGCAGACGGATTTGATGAGAATATGTACTTAGACCCTAAGACAAGAACTAAGGTAGAAGAGACAGGTGGAGCAAACTTCATCTTCGTTACCAAGGATAATAAACTGGTTACACCGAAGTCAGATTCTATTCTGCCATCCATTACACGTCGTTCACTGGTATATGTTGCAGAACATTATCTTGGAATGAAAGTAGAACACAGAGAAGTATACTTCGATGAAGTAAAAGACTTCGCAGAGGCAGGACTTTGCGGAACAGCAGCAGTTATTTCTCCAATCGGAAAGATTGTTGACCACGGCAAAGAAATCTTAATTCCAAGTGGAATGGAAGAAATGGGACCTGTAACAAAGAAACTTTATGATACTCTGACCGGAATCCAGATGGGACGTATTGAAGCTCCGGAAGGATGGATTAAGAGAATCCTGTAAGAGAAAGTTTATAGGGAACATATAATGAAAGAACACAGGAAGCGGTATTCTGAAAGGGCAACTCAATAAGGGATTTGTAATCCAGTAAAATATCGGCATAGTCGTAATAATCGGCTATGCCTTTTTTACATTGCTTGGGATATGTACTTCACCGATGAAGTTGAAGATAACCTTTGTCATATTCCCTTTACGTTCCTCGTATCTGAAATTGCACCATGATGCATGCTTCTTCAGGTACGTTGGTACATTTTCTACATTCATAGTTTTTAATTCCTCCTTCTGTTTTGGCTTCATTAGTGAAAGGACATAAGCTCCCGCTTAAGTACCGATTTTCAAAATTTCATTTCTTACTACTCAATGGAGGTGAGAGTGCCGTTTGACCGAAAGAATTTCAAATTTATTTTCCTTACACTTACCATTGGAGATATAAGGGAGATTTTGACGAAACTTTTTGATTTATCCTTTCTAACTTCCTAAGGGAATTTAGTGATGGTAATTCCGGTAGAAAATAAAAAATTCTCCGAGCCTATGACCGGAGGGTAGAAAAATTCATATTTGTTTGTTATAATAACGCTATATTGATGCACACAAAATCAAGGAGAAAGTAGACATGAATTTTCCGGAAGAAATAAAAAAACTTAGGGAACGTGCACTGTTAACACAAACAGAGTTCGCTGAGATTGTTGGTGTAGCATTTTCAACTGTTAACCGATGGGAAGCAGGAAAAGCCAGACCTAATATTAAAGCTATGAAAAATATTAAAGCCTACTGCGAAAAGAACAACCTTCCTTACGTAGATGTGGAAGAAGCATGGCTGAATTATAAAGTTGGAGGAACTCTATAATGATAACAAAGTCTAATTTGAAGAATATGCTAAAGTCAGTAGGTTTTAGTGATACTTCTAAAGATAAATACGAAAAAAACTATCCGATTTCTGATTGCTCTATCATAGTGGATTTTAGAAATGAAAAAATAATTTATCCCGAAGATAAAGGATTTAAAGTTAATGTAGCAACTACAACAAATTTCTCTGAGCCAGAAAACTTTGTTGTGTTAGAATGCGTTAACCGACTTCTTGATAAGGGGTATAGACCTGAAAATATTGAGCTTGAGCGTACTTGGACACTTGGTCATGAACAAAAAAGTGGACGAGCAGATATTTGTGTATCTAATCAAAATGGAAAAATGCTGTTCATTGTTGAATGTAAAACATTTGGTGTCGAATATAACAAAGAAATGAAAAACATTCTTTCAGATGGTGGACAGTTGATTTCTTATTGGCAGCAGGAGCGAGGTTGTCGTTGGTTAGTATTATATGCATCAAATATTAATAGTAGCAATGACATTGAATATACAACAGATAGCATCGATTGTTCAGATGATGAGAATATTTTAAATCTTGCGAGGAAAGATGCTACCATTCTTCTTTATAAGGATGCACACACGGCTTCAGAACTTTATGATGCGTGGAAAGAAACATATGAACAGAGATTTAGTGGAGATATCATTTTTAGAGATGATTCGGTTGCTTATGATATTGGTGTAAAACCTCTAAGGAAAAAGGACCTAAAAGATTTCTCTGAAAATGACAAGATAGTAAATCGCTTTGAAGAGATTCTACGTCATAATAATGTTTCAGACAAAGAAAATGCATTCAACCGTCTTATAGCTTTGTTCATTTGCAAATTAGTAGATGAAATACAAAAAACGGATAATGATATAGTTGAATTTCAATATAAAGTTGGTACGGATACATATGAATCACTACAGGATAGACTCCAAAGACTTCATAAGGAAGGTATGGAGAAATTTATGCGTGAAGAGATTTTCTATGTGTCTGATGACTATGCAGAAAATCTTGTGAAACAATATACGAAGCAGAAACGAGTAAAAATGATTGAAGAACTCCGAAACACACTTCGTATTCTCAAATTTTATACAAATAATGACTTCGCTTTTAAAGATGTTCATAATGAAGAACTTTTCTATCAAAATGGAAAAATTTTAGTTGAGATGGTGCAGCTCTTTCAAAATTATAGAATAATTGGCTCTGCAGATGTGCAGATGCTCGGTGATTTGTTTGAACAATTGCTTAATAAAGGCTTTAAGCAGAATGAAGGCCAATTTTTCACACCTACGCCTATTACACGCTTTATTTGGGATAGTCTTCCTTTAGAAAAAATAATGACAAAAGCTGATGGCATTGAATATCCTAAAGTTATCGATTACGCCTGTGGAGCTGGTCATTTCTTAACGGAGGGATTTGAAGCGGTAGAGGTCTGTGCTAATGCCATAAATAATAGTGAAAACTCATCTAATCAATGGGTAGAGAAAAAAATATTCGGTATTGAAAAAGACTATAGATTAGCAAGAGTTTCTAAAATTTCTATGTTCATGCATGGTGCAGGAGACGGAAATATAATCTTTGGTGATGGACTTGAAAATTATCCTGATAAAGAGATAATTCCAAAATCATTTGATATTCTCGTGGCTAATCCTCCGTATTCGGTAAAGGCCTTCAAGCCTCACTTGAAGTTATCAAATAATCAGCTGGATATTTTAGAAAAAATTTCAAATGATGGTTCAGAGATAGAAACATTATTTGTAGAAAGAATATCACAGTTATTAAAACCAAATGGTGTTGCTGCTGTAGTTCTACCAAGCAGTATCTTAAATAAGGAGAATGAAAGTTTTATCTCAGCACGTGAATCTCTTCTTAAGAATTTTAATATTATTGCCATTGCAACCTTAGGAAGCAAAACTTTTGGAGCTACTGGAACCAATACAGTTATTCTATTCTTGCAAAAATTCAATGAACCGCCCAAACGCACAGACATGGTTTTAGATAGTGTTGAAGCTATACTTTCTAAAGCGGATATAGATGGTTGGGAAGATGAGTCTATCTTAAGAGGATATCTTAAGAAAATAGGTGTAAAGAAGGATACCTACGATAAACTTTTATCCAAGAGTAAAGATTATACTCATTGGAAAGATGATAATTATTTCGGCCAACACTATGATGAGTTTGTAACCTCAACAGAATACGTTAAAAAAAGCAAGCAAAAAACTTTCCTAAAGCTATCTGATGCAGAACAGAAGAAATGGTTTAATCAGAAGTTTTATGAATATGTATTTTCTATTGAACAAGAAAAATTATTTTATTACTCATTGGTGTATAATCAGGATACACTGATAATTTCTGCGCCAGATGAAAATAAAGAGCAAGAAAAGTTTCTTGGATATAAATGGAGTAACAGAAAAGGACAAGAAGGAATTCAGATAATAAAGGCTGGAGGATGCTTATATAATTCATCTGACCGTAGTGACAATAATTCTATCGCAGGGCTTATTAGAAATGCATTCTCTGACGAAGATGAGTTTGATGTCGAAGATCTTAGCGACTACTACTATCGTTTGAGATTACAGGATATGCTTGATTTTTCTGGGACAACATTTAATAAGTCTATTAAGACCACTCCGACAAGAGTACTCAAGGATATTCCAGGGCTTACAAATTATAGATTAGCTGATAAGAATTTCTTTGATTTAAGCATTGGAAATCGTGTTCTTTCCGATGAGGTGGTTGAAAATGGTAGTATTCCTATATATAGTGCAAATGTTTTTGAGGAGTTTGGAAGAATTGATAAGCAGAATATCACTGATTTTTCTGTACCTTCTATTCTATGGGGGATTGATGGTGATTGGATGGTAAATATTATGCCTGCTGATAAACCGTTCTATCCGACTGACCACTGTGGTGTTTTGCGTATAAAAACAGATGATATATTGCCTAAATATATGGCGTTAGCACTTCAAGTGGAAGGCGAATTTGAAAGGTTTTCTCGTAGTAACAGGGCATCTACGCAGAGAATTGCTAATTTAATCATCCAAGTGCCTTCTGTTTCTGAACAGCAGAAACTTGTTGATGAAATTGAGGCTATTGATAAGAGAATTGCTGATGAGCAAGCGATTATTAGCGAGCAGTCTGCGAAGGTTAAATCCAAATTTGTCGAAATGTTTGGAGATAATCCGGCAACAACACATGGAAAAAACAGCGTAAAATTAAGCACACTATGTGAAAATCTGGACAACGAAAGAAAACCAATAACGGAGCATCTGAGAAACAAGGGAGATATTCCATATTATGGAGCATCTGGAATTGTCGATTATGTAGCTGAGTATATTTTTGATGAAACATTGCTATTGATCTCCGAGGATGGTGCAAATTTGGTGTCTCGTAATATGCCAATAGCTTTTAGTATTACTGGAAAATCATGGGTAAATAATCATGTGCATATTCTTAGGTTTAAGAATTATAAATTGCAGAAATATGTTGAAAGCTATATAAACAACATAGATTTGTCGGAATATATAAATAAAAATGCTAACCCGAAGCTTACGCAGGAAAAATTGAACAGTATCATGATCTACATGCCTAACGACACAACATTAGATTTATATATTTCAAGTATCAACCAATGCGACAAATTGAAATTTGAAGCACAAGAAAGACTCGAAGAACTAAATGCTGCACGTGAAGATATTATAGACAAATACTTCAGATAAAATAGAATGCCTAATATTACCTGTATTCCTTTTCAAAAAAATACTTTAAGGAGATTTTATTATGAAAAAGGAATTGATAAATACTATCGAACAGGGAATGTTAGGCATTTTAAATAATGAGCAACTTGCAAAATTACATGAAGTTTTGGAATTAAGCTTTACAATGTTTGCTGAAAACAGAGGCGATTCACAACAATCCAATGACGAACTTTTAAAGCTATTTTTATCGGCTAAACAAGTAGAAGGCTGCTCAGAAAGATCATTGAAATATTACAGAACTACTCTATCTAAGATGATTGTAAAAATAGATAAATCTGTAAGACAAGTTGAAACTAATGATATCAGAGCGTATATTTCGGATTACGAAAATGAAAGTAATGCCGGAAAAGTGACGCTTGATAATATCAGAAGAATCATTTCAAGCTTTTTTGCATGGCTTGAGGATGAGAATTATATTGTGAAAAGTCCTGCAAGAAGAATCCATAAGATAAGAGTTGGTAAGACCGTTAAAGATGTGTATTCTGATGAGGAATTAGAACAAATGAGGGACACATGTACTAATTTACGTGATCTTGCCATTATTGATGTTCTTTCTTCCACAGGGATTCGTGTAGGAGAATTGGTTAATCTTAATATAGCAGATGTTGATTTCGAAAAACGTGAATGCGTAGTTATGGGTAAGGGTAATAAACAGAGAAAAGTCTACTTCGATGCAAGAACTAAAATACATTTATATGAGTATATTGCCAGCAGACATGATGAAACTAAAGCTCTGTTCGTATCTTTAAATAATCCACATAATAGGCTATCAATACGTGGTATAGAGACTATTTTGCATAAGGTTGGCTCTAATTTAAAATCCACAAAAGTGCATCCACACAAATTCAGACGAACATTAGCTACGAAAGCTATTGATAAAGGAATGCCTATAGAGCAGGTACAAGTACTGTTAGGACATTCTCAAATTGATACAACGCTTAGATATGCTATGGTTAATCAGAATAATGTAAAAGCTTCACATCATAAGTATATAGGCTGATTCAAATCCAAATTTGTCGAAATGTTTGGGAACATCGAAGATAGAACAAAATTAGCACTTGTTGCACCACTTCACACTGATAGAGCTGATATTAAGATGTTATCTATTGATTCCTATATCACAACAGACAATATGCTACAAAACAGAAGAGGAATCACTACATATACTGGAACTTTTGAAAATATTACTGCTGCTGTAGGATATTATTGTAATGACATTCTGGTTTCAAACATTCGTCCATATCTTAAAAAAATATGGCTATCCGATCGAAATGGTGGATGTTCACCAGACATTCTTGTGTTCAGAGTAACTGATGAAAGCAAGTTTTTACCGATATACGTGTATTATGCATTATATCAAGATGATTTTTTTGATTTTATGATGGACGGAAAGAAAGGTCTAAAAATGCCTCGTGGCGATAAAAATTCAATTCTGAACTACCAAATTCCAAATGTTGCCATGCCACAACAAAAGGTCTTTGCTGACTATGCATTATCCTGCGACAAATTGAAATTTGAGGCACATTCTTATCAACAATCACATAAGGAATAAATGTTTAAAATAAAAATGACCACACTGGAGTAAGTCTATACTCTAGTGTGATTATTCTTATTTTTGAGTTTTGTTGGAAGGCTTTGCTTAGAAAATAATCGTTGTTTTCGTTAATTCCTAATTGAGTTATCGTAAGGGATACCACTTTTTTGTGTAGTAAATAGTATGAAACCATATCCTGCTTGTGACTTTGGAGGCAGATTAGAAGTTCTTAATGTACCTGTTATGATGCAGCAACATTCTGACATGGATGTCAGAATGAGTCCTAAAGAGCCCGGATGGCTCATTTAGGACGGTTGCGTAATGGTTATTTTATTTAAATCAGGTACATTTAGAAATTCTTATCTGTCTGCAGTGTAACAAACGGATATGGTTTTATACAATTTGTAAAATAAAAAATGAAATTTAGAATTGACATTTAAAAATACAGGTTCTATACTTATTAAGAATATGAAAAGACAATGACGAAGAGAGTAGTTTTCCATGGAAAGTCAAAGAGAGCCGGGGCAGGTGGAAACCGGCATGAGTAAATGGAAAATGAAAATCACTTCCAAGTTGCAGTTCGAACAGGCAAAGCTGCGTTAGTAGAAACTGACGGATTTCCCCCGTTATGGGAACGTATATGCGAAGCAGAAAGCTTCAAGTATGTTGTAACAAGGTGGTTAGAAACGTCAGGCGCGCGTCCTTATTACAGGACGGCGCCTTTTTCTTTACAGGAAATTGTTTTCCTGTAAAGTAAAAAACGCTCTGCGAGGATGCACACTGCGGCGTA
>OMAR01000455.1_pt1 | contig 13732 bp, 10 predicted proteins | sample 1644651 | NCBI WGS metagenome assembly OMAR01 (sample SAMEA103958128, study PRJEB25191) | human gut metagenome | reverse complement strand
ACGCTGCGCCGCCGCATCCTGCTGCTGATACCGCTGTGCGTCCTGTGGCTGTTCGCGGCCATACAGCTGCTGGGGGTGTGGCGCCTACTGGTGTCCGCCTATGCGCTGCACGGCGGTGTGGTGCGGCAGTTTTCCTGGGCAGCGCTGACTGTACGGCAGGAGGCGGTATGGCTGCTGCTGCCGCTGCTGCTGGCGGCGGCGCTGGTAGTCGGCGGCGCGGTGCTGAAAGAGCCGCTGGTGCGGGATAGGGGATTCCGTTTTGCACTGTATGGCGGCTGCGGACTGCTCTTTGCCGTGGAGATCGTGCGGATCATGGTGTGTTGGGCGCCGGCCGCTGCCTATGCGGCCACGGTCAGTACGGCGGAAAGCGTTATGATCAGCCGCTATGCAGACCTGTCCGCCGTGGCCTGGCCGTTGGAGACGGTGCGGTGGATCGTCCTGGCGGCGGTGGTAGCGGCCTGGCTGGTGTGGGGCATGCAGGCATATCGGCACGCAAAGAAAAATTAAACTTGCCTAACCTACGGGATTGGTGGTATACTATACACGGGTCATCTTATGGCCCGTGTATTTTCTGACAGGAGGAAGACCTATGATCTCCACGAAAGGTCGCTATTCCATCCGCGTTCTGCTGGATCTGGCGGAGCACCGCAGCGGGGACTTTATACCCATGAAGGAGGTGGCCGCCCGGCAGGACATCTCCCTGAAATACATCGAGCGGCTCATGCCCGCGCTGAAAGCCGCCGGCCTGGTGGAGAGCGTCCACGGCATCGGCGGCGGCTATCGCCTGACGCGGGAGCCGGAGGACTACACCCTCTGGGAGATACTGGAGCTGGCGGAGGGCGATCTGGCGCCCGTCACCTGCCTGCAGCCGGACGCGCCGGTGTGCCAGCGGGCCGGGGAGTGCCGGACGCTGGGCGTGTGGCAGGGTTTTTACAAGCTGACGCGGGACTACTTCACCCACATCACGCTGGCGGATCTGATGAACGCCCCAGCCGGGGACAATTATGTGATATAAGCGAAAAAGAACCGCCCGCGGGCGGTTCTTTTTTGCCTGTTCAGGGCTGATAGGTGAGGGATACGGTGTCGTTATCGGAGCCGTCCAGGTTGTAGTAATAGCCTGTCAGCGTCACAGACCCGACCTCGTTCACATCTACCAGCCGATTGAACACATAGGTGTAGTTTTCAAAGGCAGCTTGACCGTCGCCTGTAATGGAGCCGATGACCCAGTTCATCAGGTTTTTGCTGCTGCTTTCCACGGCGAAGCTGCTGCCGTCCTTGGCGTTGACCAGCACCTCGTCAGTGTGTATTTCGCGGCTGGGGTCGGGATTTACGATGGTCATGCCCAGGGCAGAGAGCGTCACGATCTCGCCGTTTTTGGCGGTCAAAGTCTTGACGGGCACGTAGGTCTGGGGCTGGATAGAGATGGAGTAGGGCTGGTAAGCACTGTCGCGCACGGTGAAGTAGAAATCATCGCCCTTCTGGAAATCCTTACCGGCTGCAAAATAGAGCACCACCTGCAGGCGGGTATCGGTGCTGGCATCCTCGTCCACATGGCATCTGCTGTTGATGCAGGTACCGCCGTAACCCTGTGCGTCGGGCGCACTGCCCAGCCACATGGACGGCTCGGCGGACATATCCACGGCTTCGCCGTATCCTGCGTCTGTATACTTCACGCCGTCCGGATTCTCCACCGAGTAGGTCAGCATACCGCTGCCGCTTTCATCTATGAGGAGCGTGCCGAGGCGGATGGTGTTGCCCTCGACCGTCATTTCCGCGTCCAACTTGGACAAATATTTGCCCACCAGACGCTGGGTGGTCTGGATGTCGCCGGGGATGCGCTCCATATCGGGAACAGACACGGCGGTACCCTTGCCGTCGTCTACGGTGGGCGTGGTGGCATCCAAATCGTCGGTAAAGGCGTGGTGGGTGGTGTCGTCCACTTTGTCGGCGGGAGATACGTCGGCTTTGATGAGCGTTACGATGCCGCCGGCCACGGCAATGGTCAGCGTCAGCGCGGCGGCAATGGCGACCACGGCGCTCTTGCCCAGCGCCCGGCGTGTCTTTTTCTCGTTTCGCATGGTCTTTCTAACCTCCGTCAGTGTGTCCGGGGAGGCGTGCAGCGGGGAAAAGGCTTTTTCAAATAATTCTCTGTCATGCATACTGCGGCACCTCCGATAAAATGTGTTTCAGCTTGTCTCTGGCGCGGGCGAGCCGGGTGCGCACCGTTTCCTCCGGTATGCCCAGCAGTCCGGCGATCTCCCTCTGGCGGTAGCCCTCGTAGTAGTACAGCAGCACCGGCAGGCGGTACCGCCTGTCCAGCGACATCACCGCGTCGAACAGCTCCCGGTATTGGGGCTGCTCGAACACCAGGGTGTTCTCATAGTCGGCGATGTCCTCCGCCTTGTGCCACGGGGCGCGGAGCACGTTCTTGCAGCGATTGACCGTGACGCGAATGAGCCAATTCTTCACATGGGCGTCGCTTTCGAACGCCTTGTCCTCTTTGTACAGCTGTATCAGCACGTCCTGGGTCACATCGTCGGCGTCGTCCCGGCAGCGCAGATAGCTGTACGCCACCCGGAACACCGTGTCCATATACCGCTCCGCCAGCGGGGTGAACTGTTCGTCCGTCATAGGGGTTCTCCTTTTGTTGAGGTGAAAGGCCTTTCATCTATCATACACCTGCGGAGCAAAAAACGTTTCAAAAAAGCAGAAAAAATGTAGAAAGAAAATAGAAGGAGAATAGAAAGAAAGTGGAAAGAAACAGAAGAAAAGACGAACGGACCTCGAAAGAGGTCCGTTCGTCATGTTTGTGAGGAGAAAATGGAAGGAAGAAAAACGCAGTATCAGTCCGCAAACAGCGGGGTGGAGAGATAGCGGTCGCCGGTGTCGGGCAGCAGGACCACGATGGTCTTGCCGGCGTTCTCCGGACGCTTGGCCAGCTCGATGGCGGCCCACAGTGCCGCGCCGGAGGAGATACCCACCAGCACGCCCTCGCGGTGACCCATTTCCTTGCCTACGGCAAAGGCGTCGTCGTTATCCACAGGGATGATCTCGTCATAGATCTTGGTGTCCAGCACGTCAGGGACGAAGCCCGCGCCGATGCCCTGGATCTTGTGGGAGCCGGCGATGCCGGTGGACAGCACGGCGGAGGTCTTGGGCTCCACGGCGACTACCTTGACGGCGGGGTTCTTTTCCTTCAGGAACTTACCGGTGCCGGTGATGGTACCGCCGGTGCCCACGCCGGCCACGAAGAAGTCCACCTTGCCGTCAGTGTCGGCCCAGATCTCGGGACCGGTGGTCTCATAGTGGGCCTTGGGGTTGGCGGGATTGACGAACTGGCCTGCCACGAAGCTGTTGGGGATCTCCTTGGCCAGCTCGTCGGCCTTGGCAATGGCGCCCTTCATGCCCTTGGCACCCTCGGTGAGCACCAGCTCGGCGCCGTAAGCCTTCATCAGCTGGCGGCGCTCCGCGGACATGGTCTCGGGCATAACGATGATGATGCGGTAGCCCCGGGCGGCGGCCACGGAGGCCAGGCCGATACCGGTGTTGCCGGAGGTGGGTTCAATGATGACGCTGCCGGCCTTCAGCAGCCCCTTGGCCTCGGCGTCGTCGATCATGGCCCTGGCGATACGGTCCTTGACGCTGCCGGCGGGGTTGAAGTACTCCAGCTTGGCGACGATCTTCGCCTTGAGGTCATGGGCCTTTTCGATATGGGTCAGCTCCAGCAGGGGAGTCTTGCCGATCAGCTGGTCAGCGGAAGTGTAGATGTTAGACATAGCGTTTATCTCCTTTATCGTTTATAGTCAGATGTTGTTGTGTGGAATGAAAGGAAAAGGAGTCAACATCGTCCGGTCAGGAGAACAAGAGTGCGGGTCATGTGATCGCCTCATTTCTGAAATACAACTACCAACTCGGTAGGTTGGTACAGTTATAACATGGCGACGCGGATTTGTCAACCCTGTTTTTGAAAAAAATCCGGTAAGCGAATGTGACAATATTGAAAGAGTAAGAGGGCTTGCGGGACAGAGGCGAGGGAGGGTATAATGAAGAGCGTAAAGGATGTGAGCGTATGTACCGTATATTTATTGTGGAGGACGACAGGACCATCGCCCAGGCGGTGGCGCATCTGGCGGAGAGCTGGGGACTGGAGGTCCGGTGCGTCCGGGACTTTCGGGCGGTGACGGCGGAGGCGGCGGAGTTTCAGCCGCACCTCATTATATTGGATATCGCCCTGCCGTGCTTTGACGGCTATCACTGGTGCCGGGAGCTGCGGAAGCAGACCAGTGCGCCCATCCTGTTTTTGTCCTCGGCCGGTGATAATATGAACGTCATCATGGCCATGAACTTCGGCGCGGACGATTTTATCGCCAAGCCCTTTGACGGCGGCGTGCTGATGGCCAAGGTACAGGCCATGCTGCGGCGCAGCTATGACATGGCGGCGCCGGCGGTGCTGCGGGAGAGGCGGGGCGCACAGCTGTCCGCCGACGACCAGAAGCTGACCTATCAGGGGCAGACGGTGGAGCTGACCAAGAATGAGTACCGTATCCTGTCCTGCCTGATGGAGAGCGCCGGGAAGGTGGTCAGCCGGGAGAAGCTGATGCAGCGGCTATGGGAGACGGACAGCTTTGTGGATGAGAACACGCTGACCGTCAATGTGAACCGCCTGCGGCGGAAGCTGGCAGGCGTGGGGCTTGTGGACTTTATCGCCACCCGGCATGGGGTGGGGTACATCGTGGAGTGAGAGATATGGAGCTGCTCAAAGCATATCTGAAGGAGCGTCGGCTGACGCTGGCGGCATTTCTGCTGTTTGTCGGGGTGTTTGCCGTGTCCTTTGCCCTGTACGGCCTGCCGCTGGCGGCGGTGGGCTATCCGGCAGAGCTGTGCGTTCTGCTGGGGGCGTGCCTTGCGGCGTGGGATTACGGCCGCGCGGCACGGCGGCACAAGGCGCTGAAGCGTCTGCGGGAGGCGGGCGAGGCGGTGCTGCTGGACCTGCCGGCCATGACCACCGTGGAGGGGGCGGACTGCGCCGCCGTGGTGGAAACGCTGCGGCGGGAGCTGTGCCGGCAGGAGACGGCGCGCGCCGCCCGGTGGGAGGATATGACGGCCTATTACACCGCATGGGTGCACCAGATCAAGACGCCCATCGCCGCTATGCGCCTGACCCTGCAGGGGGAGGACACCCCGGCCGCCCGGCGGCTGATGACGGAGCTGGGCCGGGTGGAGCAGTATGTGGATATGGCACTGACCTATCTGCGGTTGGAGGAGGGCGGCAGCGACTACGTGATACGAACGTGCGCCGTGGATGACGTGGTGTGCGCCGCTGTGCGGCGGTTTGCCGGGGAGTTCATTGACCGGCGCATCGCACTGGATTACACGCCGGTGGAATGGGAGACGGTGACGGACGGCAAGTGGCTGACCTTTGTGGTGGAGCAGCTGCTGAGCAATGCCCTGAAGTACACCGGGCAGGACGGGACCGTCCGGATCTACCGGGAGGGAGACGATCTGTGCATCCGGGACAGCGGCATGGGCATCGCGCCGGAGGACCTGCCCCGGGTGTTTGACATGGGCTATACCGGGCAGAACGGGCGGCTGGACCGGCGGTCCAGCGGCATCGGGCTGTACCTGTGCCGGCGGATATGCCGCAATCTGCGGCATGAGATACGGATCGAGTCCGTGCCCGGCGTGGGCACCACGGTGTATCTGACACTGGGACGCGGCGATTTCCTGCCGGAGTGAAAGGTGACAGAGTTGTTCGTTTTTGGTAAGGCAAAGCGATGGATTGGGGGAAGGACCCGGACTATAATGGCCTTGTAAGATAAAGGAGGTCATGCTATGAGCATTTTGGAAGTCAGTGGGCTGCGGAAGGTATACACCTCGCGGCTGGGCGGCAGCCGCGTAGAGGCGCTGCGGAATGTCAGCTTCACCGTGGAGCAGGGCGAGTATGTCGCTATCATGGGTGAGTCCGGCAGCGGCAAGACCACGCTGTTGAACATTCTGGCGGCGCTGGACGAGCCCACAGCGGGTACGGTGCGGCTGGACGGCCATGAGCTGGGCAAGATACGGGAGAAGGACGCGGCGGCCTTCCGCCGGGACAACCTGGGTTTTGTGTTCCAGGAGTTCAACCTGCTGGATACGTTCACGCTGGAGGACAATATCTATCTGCCGCTGGTGCTGATGGGGAGGACCTACGAGGATATGCGGGCGCGGCTGCTGCCTATTGCCCGGGAGCTGGGACTGACGGAGCTTTTGAAGAAGTACCCCTATGAGGTCTCCGGCGGGCAGAAGCAGCGGGCGGCGGTGGCCCGGGCCATCATCACCGAGCCGAAGCTGCTGCTGGCGGATGAGCCCACCGGCGCACTGGACAGCGGCTCCACCGACGAGCTGCTGCGGCTGTTCGCCGCCATCAACCGGGCAGGGCAGACCATACTGATGGTGACACACTCCGTGAAGGCCGCCAGCCGGGCGGGCAGGGTGCTGTTCATCAAGGACGGCCAGGTGTTCCACCAGCTGTACCGGGGCGAGGACGACGACACCCGGTTCTATCAGCGCATCTCCGACACGCTGACCATGCTGCAGTCGGGCGGTGAACCGGCATGAGGGAAAAGACATTATACGCCCGGCTGGCCTGGACGGGCATGAGAAAAAACAGGCGGCTGTACCTGCCGTATCTGCTGAGCTGCGCCGGGATGGTGCTGATGTTCTACATCCTGATGGGGCTGTCCGGCTCGCCGGTGCTGGAGCACATGTCCGGCGGCAGCAGCAGCGCCATCATACTGCGGCTGGGCACGGTGGTCATCGCCGTGTTTGCGCTGATATTTTTGTTCTATACCCACTCGTTCCTCATTCGCCGCCGGGAGAGGGAGTTTGGCCTGTACAATGTGCTGGGTATGGGCAAGGGCAACATCGCCCGCATTCTGCTGTGGGAGACGGTCATCACCTATGGCCTGACCACGGGGACGGGACTGCTTCTGGGCGTGGTACTGTATAAGCTGGCGGAGTTGGGTATGGTGCGGCTTTTGCAGGTGCCCGTGACCTATACCCTGACGGTGTCCGTATCGTCTCTGCTGGCTGCGGCGGCGTTGTTTGCGGTCATCCACACGCTGATATTGCTGAACGGGCTGCGGCAGCTGCACGGCGTCAGCGCGGTGGGGCTGCTGCGCAGCGAGAGCGTGGGCGAGAAGCCGCCCAAGGCGCAGTGGGTGCTGACGGCGGCGGGGGCGGTGCTGCTGGCCGGGGCCTACTGGCTGGCGGTGTCCATCAGGGAACCACTGGCGGCGCTGACGTGGTTCTTCGCGGCGGTGCTCATGGTGATCGCGGCCACGTATCTGCTGTTTATCAGCGGCTCGGTGACGCTGTGCCGCGGCTTGCAGAGAAACAAAAAATACTACTACCGGCCCCAGCACTTCGTGTCCGTGGCGTCTATGACCTACCGCATGAAGCGCAACGGCGCGGGGCTGGCCTCGGTGTGTATTCTGGCCACCATGGTGCTGGTGATGATCTCGTCCACCACCTGCCTGTATGTGGGGCAGGAGGACGCGGTGAATGCCCGGTATCCCCGCGACATGGACGTGGCGGTATACGGCAGAAGCGATCATCCGCTGGACGAGGCGGAGGCGGAGCAGCTGCGTCAGGGTGTGGAGAGCACCGTTTTCAACTTCGGCGGGCAGACCAGTAATGTGGCGACATACCGTGAGATCAGCGTCAGCGGTCTGCCGGACGGCGGGGATCTGCGGTTGGGCAACGCCGGTGCGTCCGCAGCGGACAGCACCCGTGTGACGCAGCTGCACTTCCTGCCGCTGGAGGATTACAACGCCGCCACGGGGCAGAGCCTGACGCTGAACGACGGGCAGGTGTATGTGGCCGCACTGCGGACGGATTTCCCTTACGACACCCTGACCGTCGACGGAGAATGGACGTTCCGGGTCATGGATCGGGACATTCCGCCGCTGAGCGGCCCCTTCACGGCGGATATCACCCCGACCCTGATGGTGGTCATGCCGCACTTCACACAGTTCGTGCAGGAGCTGGAGGACGGACTGAGCGAGAAATACGGCTGGTATCTCACGGCCACGTGGCACTACGCCTTCGACACTGATCTGCCGGAAAACCAGCAGGGTAACATCGACGGAACAACGCCCAATCTGGAGGACGCGCTGAACGGCTATCTGGCGGGCGTCAGCAGTGACTGGGGCGTGGGCGTCAGCGTGGAGTCCAAGGCCGCCAACCGGGCAGACTTCTACGGCATGTACGGCGGATTGTTCTTCCTGGGCATCATGCTGAGCATCGTGTTTATCTTCGCGGCGGTGGCTATCCTGTACTACAAGCAGCTTTCGGAGGGCTATGAGGATCAGTCCCGCTTTGACATCATGCAGAAGGTGGGCATGACCAAGCAGGACATTCGCCGCAGCATCAACAGCCAGCTGCTGACGGTGTTCTATCTGCCGCTGGTGCTGGCGGGCGTGCATCTGTGCTTCGCGTTCCCGTTCATCCACAAGCTGCTGATCCTGTTCAATCTGGACAACAGGGGGCTGCTGATCGGCACAACGGCGGTGAGCTTTGCGGTGTTCGCGGTGCTGTATGCCATCGTGTACAAGCTGACGGGGAATACCTACTACCGCATCGTGGCGGAGGATACAGAAAAAGAGTAGAACGAAAGAGACGGCGGGAGCCGTCTCTTTTCTGTATTTTTGGGCAAAAAACGGGTTTTGTGTGGACAAATCATGGCGGCTTTCTGTATAATACATACTGATACACTATTGTTAACGACAGCTTTATATACAGCGCGGCGTGCCGCGCGTAAGGAGGCAGTATGCGTAATATCTGGACGGTGTTCAAAACCGATATACGGACGCTGAGCAAGTGCTTTTTCGCCTGCGTGGTGGTGGTCGCCATCGCGCTGCTGCCCAGCCTGTACGCCTGGCTGAATATCTACTCCAACTGGGACCCCTACGGCAACACCGGGGGGATATCCATCGCGGTGGCGTCGCTGGACGAGGGCTATACCAATGAGGATGGCACCTACGAGAACAAGGGCGACGACGTGGTGGCCGACCTGCGGGAGGCTACGTCCATCAACTGGGTCATCGTGGACACCGAGGAGGAGGCCAAGGGCGGCGTGGAGTCCGGCGACTACTACGCGGCGGTGGTCATCGACAAGCAGTTCAGCCGGAATATGTACCGGATGCTGACGGACTGGACCGGTAAGCCGGCCATCACCTACTACGAAAACGCCAAGAAGAACGCCGTGGCCACCAAGATCACCGACACGGCGGTGGAGACGCTGAAGCGCTCCATCAGTGAAAACTATCTGGAGGTGGTCATCGACGGCATCATGGAGCAGAGCAATCTGCTGGCGGCGGACCTGACCGCCGACGATCCGGAGGCCGCTGTGAAGGGCGTGCTGTACCAGGCCCAGGACCTGCTGCACGCCTGCGGGCGGATGATGGATGCCTTTGAGGCGGCGGGCGGCAGCGGCGTGTCGGAGAGCAGCGCGGCGGCGCTGGAGGCGGCCGTGGCCAATATCAACAAGAACCTGCCGGACGGCGCACAGCTGCAGCAGACGGCGGCGGAGATACAGCTGCAGCTGAACACGGCCCTGGCCCGGGTGGAACGGGCGCTGGATCGGCTGAACAGCGCCATTGAGAACGCGCCGGAGTTGCCGTCGGCACAGCAGAAGCTGTTGGATGCGGCGGACACCATGGACAAGACGGCCGACGCGCTGGAAACGTGGGCGGCGGGGCTGGAGGACTCCGGCACGGAGGCGGGCAAGACCCAGGCGGAGGCGGCGCGGCAGACGGCGGCGGAGTGCCGCAAAACGGCAAAGCAGCTGCGGGCACTGGCGGAGAGTCCGGATTCTGCCGACCTGCTGGCGGACTGCGACGCGCTGGTGAAGTCCCTGCGGACGATGGTGGACAGGATCCCCGTGACTTCAAAGGCGCTGCAAAAGGAACTGGACACCGTGGCCGGTCAGGTGGCGGACACCATGGAGGGCATGGCCGCGCTGGCCGGGGACGCCAAGGCCATGAAGACCGCGCTGGCGGAGACCGCTGACGCTGTGGGCGACACCATGGCGCTGCTGCGGCCGGCTACGGAGAAGCTGCTGACCTCGCTGGAGAGCACCATAGACGACCTGGAGGGGCTGACCACAGACGAATACATGGATACGCTGGTGAATATCCTGGGCGGCGACCCGGCGGTGTACGGCCAGTATTTTCCGGAAATGGTGCAGACCAGCGTGAACGCGGTGTATCCCATCGCCAACTACGGCTCGGCCATGACGCCCTTCTACACGGTGCTGGCCATCTGGGTGGGTGGCGTGATATTGTCGTCCCTCATCAAGATACACGCCCGGACGGAGGGCCTGATCGACCCGAAGCCGGCAGAGCTGTACTTCGGGCGGTACTTGTTCTTTTTCGTGCTGAGCCAGATACAGGCGGCGGTCATCGTCACCGGTGATCTGTACATACTGAAGGTCCAGTGCCTGCATCCGGGGATGCTGTATCTCACGGGCGCGCTGACGGCCTTTACCTTCAGCCTGCTGATCTACTCGCTGGCGCTGTCCTTCGGCGACGTGGGCAAGGCCATCGTGGTGGTCATCATGGTCATGCAGATCGCAGGCTCCTCCGGCACGTTCCCCATCGAGCTGCTGCCGGCCATTTACCAGAAGATCTATCGCTTCTTCCCCTTCCCCTATGCCATCGACGCCATGCGCGAGTGCATCTGCGGGATGTACGGGAATTACTACTGGCAGCAGATCGGCTTCCTGCTGCTGTTCGCCGCGGCGGCGCTGCTGATCGGCCTGCTGGTGCGGCGGCCCTTCATGGGACTGAACCACTTTATGGAGGAGAAGCTGGAGGAGACGGAGCTGCTGTGAAAGGAGGTGTTGACCGATGACAAAAGAACGGGACTATCAGGAGCTGTATGACCGCCTGCTGGAGGAGGTCAGCACCCTGCACCGGAACAACCGGCGGCGGATACGCGTCGGTATGCGGATGCTGCTGGCGGTGACGCTGGGATTGATGCTGCTGATGTTTCTGGCGGGGGGGAACAAGGTGTTCACCCTGATGCTGTGGATACTGTCCATGTTCGCAGTGGCGGCATATCTGATCGCCGTGGAGTACGCGGACTATGAGCTGCAAAAGAAGCTGGAGAACATCACCCAGATGGAGCAGGAGAGCCTGGGCACACTGCTGGAGCTGCCGGAGCTGCCCAAGGTGCCACGGATGGGCCTGCTGCTGCGCCACGGCACCCGGGAGGAACAGGAGACGCCGGAGACGGAGCCTGTGCCGGAGGAGACGGCTGCGGCAGCGGAGGACATATCCGCGGAGCCTGCGGAGGAGACGCCGGTCACAAAGGCACCGGCAGCGCCGGAGCCGGAGGCATATTCCGTGGACGAGATACTGCGGGAGGTGCACGGCGGAGCGCCGCAGGCAGACAGCGCGCCGACGCCTGCTGCGCCGGTATACAGCGGCGCGCGGGTGCTGGAACGGCTGCTGGACGACCCGGAGAAGCTGGCGTCCGATCTGGACGCGCTGACCCGGGCGATACAGGGGCTGTCCGACGATCTGCGGCGCGGTGCGGCGGAGAGCCGGGAAGGGCAGGTGGACCGATGAAGAACATCTGGAATATCTTTCGCGCCGACTGGCGGCGGCTGACGGCCAGTGTGGTGGCGGTGGTGGTGCTGCTGGGGTTGTGCCTGGTGCCGTGTCTGTATGCCTGGTTCAACATCCTGTCCAACTGGGATCCCTACGGCACGGCGTCCACCAGCCGCATCAGCGTGGCGGTGGCCAGCGAGGACGCGGGCTGCGAGGTGTTGGGCCTGGAGGTGAACATCGGCGCGCTGGTGCTGCAGGGACTGGAGAGCAACGACCAGATGGGCTGGGTGTTCGTGGACAGCCGGGCGGAGGCTCTGGACGGGGTGGAGTCCGGCGACTACTACGCGGCGTTGATCGTGCCGGAGGAATTTACCGAGGATTTTGTGAGTATTCTGTCCGGCGATCTGCGCCACCCGCAAATACAGTATTACGAGAACGAGAAGAAGAACGCCATCGCTCCCAAGATCACCAGCAAGGCTAAGACCGCCGTGCAGGAGCAGATCAACACCACGGTCATCGGCAAGGCTGCTGAGGCGCTGACCACGGCGGGCTCCGTGTTCAAGGCCATGGGGCTGGATTCGGAGGCGCTGGCGGACGGCATTATGGATAAGCTGACCGGTGCGCGGCAGGAGATGGCGCAGCTGCAGAAGGTGCTGCTGTCGCTGAAGGACGTGATGAACGGGGCGGACGGCCTGCTGACCGCGGCGTCCGTGACCATCGCGGACGCACGGGGAACGGTGGAGGACGCTGATGCGGCGGCGGGCAGCACGGTGCAGCTTATCAGCACGGGCCTGAGCGCGGCGGACACGGCGTACAGCGACCTGCTGACGGTGCTGAACAACACGGATAAGGTACTGGGCGACATCGAGGATGCCCTGCGGAGTATGGATACCTCTGCCGCCGACGAAGCGCTGAAGGCGGACCTGCACCGGAAGATACAGGCGGCCATCGCCGCGCTGAAGGTCCAGCTGGCGGCCGCTGAGGACGAGGCCATGAAGGCGCAGCTGGAGACGGCTATCGCCGATCTGGAGGCGCTGGACGCGCTGGTGGATACGCTGGAGCCGTCGGCTCTGCAGGGACCGGTGCTGGATATGCTGCATCAGGTGCGGCAGGAGCTGCTGGCGGCGGCGGTGCAGACCAATAAGGAGGTCAACGAATACCTGCACACCACCGGGGCCCAGGCCCAGACCACGCTGCGGTCCGTCCAGCAGCTGCTGGGGGCCGTGGGCGGCAGTCTGGGGGAGGTGTCCGGTACGCTGGACAGCTACGCCGATGCCATGACCACCGTACAGCCTACGCTGGACGCGGGCATCACCCTGGCCAACACGGTGGAGACGTATCTGGCGGACATCGAGGACGATGTGCGCCGGGTGACGGAGAGCGAAGCCTTCAAGCGCTTTACGGAGCTGATGGAGAGCAGCGATGCCGAAAGCATGGCGGACTACCTCAGCTCGCCGGTGCAGCTGAACACGGAGATCATCTATGAGATCAAGGACTACGGCGCGGCCATGTCGCCCTACTACGTCATGCTGGCGCTGTTTGTGGGCAGCCTGCTGACCGCCGTGATGCTGAAGGTACCGGTGACCCAGCCGGAGTTTGCCGGGTGCCGGGCGGCGGAGCGCTACTTTGGGCGGTTTCTCACCTTCTTCCTGATGGCCATGGCCCAGGCGCTGGTGACGGCCTTCGGGTGCCTGTACTTCGTGGGGATGGAGACGGCGGAGCCGGCGCTGTTCGTGCTGGCCTGCTGCCTGTGCTCGCTGAACTTTGCCAGCATGAACTACGCGCTGGTGTATGCTCTGGACAACGTGGGTATGGCGCTGTCAGTCGTTATCATGGTCATTCAGGTGGCCGGGTCCGGCGGTTCATACCCGGTACATGTGCTGCCGCAGCTGTTCCAGACACTGTATCCCTTCATGCCCTTCCACTACGGCATGGATATGATCCGGGAGACGGTGGGCGGTATGTACGGCGACACATACCTGCGCTGCGCGCTGGTGCTGCTGGGCATGTGCGCGCTGTTCACGGTGTTCGGCCTGCTGGTATATTACCCGGCCCGAAGACTGAACGCGGCTATCGCTGCCAGCAAGGAAAAGTCCGGTATCATGTAAACAGAGAGTGCCCCCCCGCAGGCCCATGGG
>OMAR01000443.1_pt1 | contig 14048 bp, 10 predicted proteins | sample 1644651 | NCBI WGS metagenome assembly OMAR01 (sample SAMEA103958128, study PRJEB25191) | human gut metagenome | reverse complement strand
ACACCTCGCGATACGGTTCCGGCAGACGGTGGAGAGCTTGATGCGCACTCAGGGCGAAACTGTGTTCCGCGACCATCTCCGTGAAATCCGGGACGGACGCCTCCGGCACGTTGTCCAATGGCAGCGGCGACTGCTTCCGCATGACGCGCAGAAACTGATTCCGTGCAATCGCGCAGAGCCATGTGCCGACCGAACTTTTTCCTTCGTACCGCTTCCAATTTTTCATCGCTTGATAAAACGTTTCCTGCGTGAGCTCCTCCGCAAGGTCACGATCGCGGCACAGGCGGATCAGGTAGCCGTACACCATGTCTCGGTACTGCTGATATGCTTCTTCTGCGTCAAGCATCTCCAGCACCTCCCTTCATGAAGTTAGTCGCGCGAAAACGCCAAACGTTACATCCGATTACAAAAAAACATCCGAGCCGTTTGCCCGCCTATGGAGCAACCAGCCCGGATGTCTTTCGTTCGTGCGGGAAACAGGACTTGAATTCGGCCAGATTGTACATCCACGATCAATTCTACCACATGATGTAGAACAATGAAAGAAGAATAATCAATATCTTGTGGTATCGACCAACGATAGTAAACCGTGTGTTCTCACGGTTTGGGTACGATCAGACGACGATTTTGCGGTATATCGGCAAATTTACCCAAACCAGATTTTAGCCGACGAAAGTGAAAAAGGCGGCTAAAAACACAAAAAAGGAGGACATCAACATGACCCGTTTCCCGAAAGAAATGACTGAAAATGGTATTCATTACACCCTGCATGGCGACTACTACTTTCCGGATCTCGATCTCCCGGATTCTCCTCGGCAGACTATCGGCCGCTATGGCCGGATGCGGAAAGCCTATCTGGAAGAGCATCGTCCCGGACTGTATGAACGGCTTCTTCTTTCCGGTAAGTTGTATGACCATCTGGCGGAAACAGATCAAGTCTGCCGGGATCGTATGGAACAGATAATCACCCGGATGGCCAAAGCTGAAGGAATCAACGAACAGCTGAAAGCATCGGATCAGCTGGGCTGGGTTTCCCGGATCAACAGTATTCATCAAAGTGCTGAGGAAATCATACTGGATGAACTGGTCTTTGCCTGAATCCGGATCGCCGTCTCTTCGGAGGCGGCTTTTTTATTTCTGTTTATCTGATCGCCAGCATGATCTCTTCACACAATATTGTCATAAAGAAATGCATTTATCGGGTCAATAAATCAATAATCAGTTCAATCACCATTGCTTGCATTGGATTATTGATTCATAATATGTTCGCTTGTGTAATTCTCACGCTTCAGCAGCCTCGATTTCCTCCAGTATCTTCTTCATCTCGTCTTCTCTGCCGCGCCGCCGGGCATACCGCATCATCTTTGTGGATTCAATGTGATATGTCTCCATTGCTTGTCTCAGCACTTCAGGATATTCTGATTTGCTGTATGCTGATGAGATCAGTTTATCACAATACATATCCACCAACATTTTTTCCAGACAGATTTCGTGCGGCGCAGATGCAGATAACGGTGCTTCGGAAATCATATCTGTCACAACAATGCAATCCTTTTCCCAGTACAGGGCATAGTCTGCTTTTTTCGGCTTGTACAGCAAATGCGCATAACCAAGTTCCCGAAGGTGACGGAAAACAAAAATGCTGACGTCCTTTTCCGCTTGAATAAAAACTGTGTTTAGTGCAACCAAATGATTCAGAAAATCATTCATCAATGCTGTCTCAAACACCGTAAAGCGAACCGATGGATGCTTATCTGATACTTGCGATATCAGTTTTGCTGCCAGATCAGAATAGGCCGGACGATACATTGGCTTTTCCCGCTCGTTTTGAACCACATATACATTGCGTGCAACCTTTGTTAGGTTCCCGCTTTTAAGCATTCCGCAGACAGCCCAATGATAGGAGCTGTCGCGCATTTGTGGGTAGTTGTTTTTCAGCAGCTTGATTAATTCCTGATGGGAATAGCGATGCCCGGCTTCGAGTTTTTTAGAGGTCGCCTCATACCATTGCACGATTACTCACCTCCATTCTGCATTTCGGCAATTTCATATCAATATAGCCATAATACATTATATCGCTTCTGATTCACACAATCAATACACATCGGCAATTTCTAATGAATAGCCGATACTCACTGATAAGTTCTCCTCAACTGCTCAACTGCCCATTAGAAAAATGACTTTGTTGTGCTAGAAATCTCTTGATAATGGGTGGAAAAGAAAAAATAGTTATTCACGATTTGCCAAATCGCACTTGACTAATTTGCGTCAGAGTGATATATTAGAGACAGCCTTAATTGGAGGTGCTGTCCATGTTTATCGGCAGAGAGCGGGAACTTGCTTCCCTGAACAGATTATACAATTCCGGCAAGTTTGAGTTTGTGGTTCTTTACGGCCGCCGCCGTGTGGGAAAAACCGCACTGATCAACCATTTTATCGACGGCAAGCCCGCGATTTATTTCATGGGCGTCGAGAGCAACGCCAAGCAGAACCTGGAGAATTTCAGCAAAAGCATCATGGAGTATGCCAGCGGATATGAGGGGGATATGTCTTTCCTCTCTTTTCAGGCTGCCCTGGAAATGGTATTCAGGCTATCCGAGAAGGAGCGCCTGATCCTGGCCATCGACGAATACCCCTATGTGGCCCGCGCTTCCAAGAGCCTCGCTTCCACTTTGCAGCTGCTGATCGACAAATATAAGGATCATTCCAAATTGATGCTGATCCTGTGTGGCTCGTCCATGTCCTATATGGAAGATCATGTACTGGCTTACAAAGCACCTTTGTACGGCAGGAGAACGGCGCAGATCAAGCTGCTGCCCTTTAATTTTGCGGAGACCTGCGGTTACTTTAAGAACTTCTCCGCTGAGGACAAAGCCCTGGCTTACGGGATCATGGGTGGCACTCCGCAATACCTTCTACAGATGAGCGACAAGCTCAGCATCGAGGAGAATATCAAAAACACCTTCCTGGACGCCACTTCCTCGATCTATGAGGAGCCCATAAATCTGCTGAAACAGGAGGTCCGGGAGCCGGCCATCTATACAGCCATCATTACCGCCATTGCCACCGGATCATCCCGCATGTCGGAGATCTCAGGCAAAGTTGGCGAAGACACCAACGTCTGCTCCACCTACCTGAAAAACCTGATCACGCTGGGCATCGTGCAAAAGGAGCTGCCTTACGGAGAGAAAGCGTCAAAAAAGGCGATCTATTTCATCGACGACAACATGTTCCGCTTCTGGTACCGGTTTGTGCCGGAGAATGCTTCCCTGATCTCCCGCGGCGCAGCAGACCTGGTATATCAACGCATCGAACCGTACCTTTCCGACTACATGGGCAAGGTGTTTGAGGAAATCTGCAAGCAATACCTTTGGAAGCTGCTGCTGAGCGGAAAGTCCCCGGTGGAATTCACTTCCCTGGGCCGCTGGTGGGGCAACGATCCTGTCCATAAACGACAGGCAGAAATTGACATTATGGGCGAGCAGGACAAAAATACCGCCCTCTTTGCCGAATGCAAATGGACCAACGAAAAAGTTGATCTCGGCGTGCTGGAAACGCTGATAGAGCGCAGCAACCTTTTCGCTTATCAGAAAAAGCATTTCTTTCTCTTCTCGAAGTCTGGATTTACAAAGGGATGTATCGAAAAAGCAAAGCAGTTAGGGAATGCGACATTGAAAACATACGCCGATATGATACATGATAAAGGCGATTGAAAGAAACCGCCTGTAATGAATGGGGAAATTTAAAACTACAATAATCAGATGTATTGTGAACACTGTGGTAATTCGTTGGATACTGAAACAGAAAGTATTAAGGAGTAACGCACATGGCATCATTAACACATGTCTGTATGTGGTCCGATCATGGCTGGAAACGGATTACAGCAGAGCAGGCAGCCAGGTTACATCCAGGCGGAACTGTATCTGCTCGCAGCGGGCTTTTTATGTGCGAACTCTGCGGACAATACGTTACGCTTACTGATGGCGACATTAATGTACGCTATTTCAAACATAGTACGTATGAAAAAAGTAAAGATTGTCCTGAACGTACATTTGGGTCCGGATACACTCCCTCTTATAGCTCGCAAGAGCACGATTTGCCAATCCGCATAACAAGTATATCATCATCTTCTTACAGGTTTGAGCTTGGTTTGATTCGTGCCCCAATAAGTTCTCTTAGCAAAGACTTTCGCATTGAAATCAAACCAAAGGGGGCCTCTGACGTATCCTTTGTTTTCGCCAAAGAACGGCTGAATTCTGATAGTATAACCTATCTTCCGATCGGTGATAGACCGTTTGAAAAGTATGCGCTCAATTTCAAAAACGGCAATGATCAAATTCGTGAATTCTGGCCGGCGGAAATCAATGGTATAGATCCGGAAGGAGCATTATTTGAAAAAAGCTCTGGGCAAAAGCTTTCATATGATGCTGATGTTGAGATCGGGAAAGAATACTATCTATTAAAACGCGGCCACCTGTATGTGAAAGCATATAACGGCATAACCATACGAGAAATCCTGCAGAAGCGAACCGGGTGGGAAACATGGAGCCTATATGAGATTTATGCGGCAGAATTTAACGAAGCCGCTGCTCGGTTCTATCTTGACTTTCATTGCCGCTTGACTGAGCATCCTGTTTCACTGCACCCGGTATGGCCGCTATTCATCGAAGGAAATTATGTAATTAAACACAATCAAAACAATATGTACATGCTGGTCGAAGGCAACGTGTCAGCGGTCAAAACCTTCCCTTCTGTAGCTTTGCGTCAGTTGAGTCATAATTCATCGCAAACCAGACTGTACGAGGTATCGTGTGCCGGAAGGCAGCAGTTAATTTCTGCCGGTCGAACACGGGCATTACAATACACATACCTTTGGAGAGAGCCGCTTGATCAGATGGGTATAGTGCCAAAAGTATCGGTTACTGACCTTACAGGCGCTGACGTTGCTTCTGGTGAAACGAATGTCTTACCCCACAGTAAAACGCTGCGTATCAAATCATCATTTGACGGAGAACTTATTATTTCCAACAAAAGCCATCTTGTGGATAAGCGAAAAATAACAGCTGATAAATACACGGAACTGGACGGGTTGGCCTTTGGTATTAGCATTCAAATTATGATCGGCTTTGATGTCGTTTGGCAGATTAACTTCAAGAAACAACGGTCAGTCAGGATCAATGAAGACGTTGAAATGCTAAAGCATATAACCAGCGTATCCGGAGTAACAATCCCAGCCCCGCATTCTTTGCGCAATATATTAGCAGGCATGCGCTCCTATCCAACAATATGCCGATGGATACGAATGTGTATAAAGAATGATGTTATAGATGAGCAGGCATACCGCAGATTGCAAGAGGCCTATCGCCGCATGACTACGAACGGATAAGGAGAATCGCTATGAATTACATTGAACTCCTCACTCAGGAAGAAAAGGTAAACCTCTGCGGAATCATGGGGGGAAGAGATTTCAAAGAACTATTCAAACACAACGAACGAGAATTTCAAAAAATACGAAAAGGATTCAGGGCCAAATCTTTAACTGAAGAGCTTGCGTTATCAATTGCTATCGCCAATGTGGACAAGCCCTTTATTGCATCATGGGTCAACGCAAGGGTACAGATTTGGCTTGATGAAATACAGGAAAATATAACAAAACTTGAAGGTGAAGGTTCTGCGCATGATATTGCCCTGGCAACAACGATGCTGGATTTCTTCTTTTCACATGATGTTGATTTGTACCTCAAGCTCGCAGGAATTACAATGGATGAAGTCTCCCGAACTGAACTTCGTACAACAATGGAGCGCATTGAATCTGACCGTGCTAAGGAAGAAAAGGATGCCGATCGCGTTAAAGCATTAGAGGAAGAGAAACAACGTTTACTCGGTCAAATAGAAGATTGCCATCAAAGTGCCAGTCTGCTAAAGACCGAATACGAGCAAAGGATTCAAGAGATAGAACAAGATAAGAAGGATTTAGAGTCTTCTTTGGCTGCGGCACAAGAGAAAATTTCAGAATTGCAAACATCTCTAACCGTTGCCAAAAGTGATGAGAGCAGCCACCTTTCGCAATACGACGATACCGATATTTCTTCTCTGCCCCCGGTTGGCAGCGAAGAAACCATTTCTTTGTGCAATGTGATTTCTGACTACAGCGGACAGAAATGGCTTATACGTTTTGCTGATTTGAGCCACAATGGACACTATCACATGTTCCATAGAAATGAAGAACTCCCACCCTACTTTTCAAATAGGGATAAAATCTTCTATAAGGACGGCCCTTCCACTGACGGCTTTTTTGGAATCTGGTCGTGGTCTGCAATTCCAAACGAAAAGGATCCTTCCAAGGATTATATTATATCAAAATACAATGTTAATCTTGATGCCATTGAAATAGCTACTATTCCAGAAGCCTCCTCTCTTGAAGAATTGATTCACCTGTTAAAAGACGGGTTTGTATACCAGCCACATAGCAGAAGAATCATGTTTTCTTTATACGCATCCAAAGGGCAATACATGGGCATTCTGTGCAGCATAAAGGAACTCAATGTTACCAATGGAAAGGTCTCCTTTGCTGAAGATTGCATCGAAGTACCAGTTTACGAATTCAACAGTGACAATATATTGCGTTTAGAAAACGGCCTATCTTTTTATAGAAATGCGTTTGCCGGTCTTCCGAATAAACTTTATCAGTTAAAAAGCCCACTCGATATTGTAAAGAATATTGTTTTCTCATCCATTTCTTGGGCAACCTATAAAACAAGAGGATATACTCGTGCTGAGTATAGAAGTTTTAAAGATTTTCTCGGTGCGATTCCGGTAGAAAATATAGTACAGAGAATAGAAGCTGAATGCCGCTGTTCTGATTCTGTGGCAAAAGAACTTTTGAATGAGTTCCTGAGTATAGTCTGGAAATATGTTGATGGTGACAGTCTGGAAGACGATGTGATCCTCTCGGCTATTTCCGCAAGCTCTGAACTGCAGGAAAGAACGAAAGCTCTTATTCGTGCGGATTGGGAAGCAGAGAACAAAGGCTTACTGGCAGACGCTCAAAAGGAACTCGATGTGCTTAATGCCAAGCTGGAATCTGTCAATACCAGTTTGACTGAGGCTCAGGAAGCCTTTAATAAAACCAAGCTGGAAGAAGAAAGACTTTCAAGCGTAATAGCTGAAAAGGAAAAGCTGGCTGAGGATGTTGAAGCAGCAGTTGCTGATAGAATCGAAATGGCACGTAAAAATGCAGCAGGCTTCATTGCCAACATGGCTTTCGTTGACAGACATCCGAATGAGGCTGCAGCAAAACAAACGCCTAAAGCAGTTGAAACTTTGGCCCAGCCCGTGGCTTCTCAATATCATGCCTATTCGGCAGCGAAGGAACTCGATGATCTCGAAGTCCATCACTCTTGGAATGAAGTCATTAACACAGCTTCGTTTGAGTTAGGCGAAGCAGGCGTTGCAGATAGATACAGAAATGGTCTTGCGGCTTTCTTATGCGCTGCCTACATTGAAAGACAACCTATTCTTCTTGTCGGACCGAATTCAATCGATATTTCGAAAGCGCTCTGCGCAGCAATAGCGGGACATAAGCATGGAATGCTCTCTTGTGAGGGTAGTTATAGCAGCCATGTGCTCCAAGAATTGGGGCATGATGGCGAGGATATCGTAATTATCAACAATCTCTTTGCAAGCGGGTGGATGAATCGACTCCCTGAGATTCTTTCAAATAAAGATATATTCTATATTGCTACCCATCCCTACGCAGAGGATATTCAAGTTGAGCCTAAAAGCCTGTATGGTTTTATACTGCCACTGTTCACAGAGTTTTTTGTAGACAATAAAGCATCTGGTAAGTACTATGGCGGATACTTTGCAGATGACTTTAAACCATACGCAGCTCAACCAGCATCAAGCAAAGAATTGAGAATCCTGCCAAGACTTTCGTTGAGCACATTGGTGAAAAATCGGATTAATAGCGTTATTTCTACCATGCATGGCATCCACTCTTCCACAACAGCGGATGAGGAGTTTATATTCGCTATTCTTCCAATTGCATATGCAACACTTGAACTAAATGACCTCACGGAGATGATTGCAGACCCGCAAAAAGGTATTGAACTATCCGCAAGCCTTAAGCGTGATCTGCGGTTTATCTTAGGAGAACTCTGATGAACAAGTATAATGGATTGCTTTCAGCAGTGGCACAAAAGTATAACATCCGCAGAGCCTTGCAAGAAGCTGAAAACGATTGGAAGACACGATTGATTTATAGTGTCTGCGGAATGATGGCTTATGCATCACTTTGGGACGAGACGGAGGATGAACCCGTTTCCATTGTGCACTTAAAAAGAAAAGTCCGTAGCATGCTGTCAAGTTATAAATCGATGTATCCAGAGCTCTCCAACAGCTTACCGTATATTTCTGCAGAGCTTGAAGATGAAATTGCCGGCCAATTCTTAAGCACTGGAATGGTTTATCACCGTCCCAACCGAATAGCCCCATCCATGAAACACGAAGAATCACATTGCAATATTGTTTTTCAAAGAGGTATTGGCCTGAATAGTATCTCTTGCGTGTCCGGCATTGGATTCTATTCAAAGCTGGAATGTATATCAAACCCAGACGGGATTAAAACAATGTTTGGCTGGAACAACAGACTTTGTGGGACTTGTGGAATTCAACATTGACCACTGCTTCCTGGAAAGCAGCCCCGTCACTTGAACAAAATACTGAGTATCTTCGTCTAAAGCCTCCTTTTTCTCGGGGTTACTGGGAAAATAAACCGGATACTACGGGTTTGGTTTCGATACTTCGAACCGGAATAAAAGGTTCACAGTTGTACTATCTTTATCGATATTCTGACAATGCAATGGAGATTAGTCCTCTCCCGCAGTGGCAGGTCGAAAACTATCATTATAGGTCTCTTGCATGTGCCTGCCTCCATAGTTATGGGGCGTTACCGCCGATAGAATATGTCAAAGATGGCGCATTAGTTCATATACGGATGAATGCGTACACCGCTGAGCAAAATCACCTCGACCGGCGAAATTGAGCAGCGGTTCCGCTTGAATTGAGCAATGGGACCGCCCGGATTGAGCAGCCCCACCGCTCAGGTTGAATATGGACAGAACAAATCAGTCAAGGTATCATAAATATAGTCGGAGTCAGATGTCCTGCAAACCCTTCCGCTTGCGCATGGATTCCTTGCCTCCAATGACCACGGTGTAAGCATCGTGGACGATTCGGTCGCAGATGGCATCAGCCAGCAGTGGGTCAGACAACTTTTCCGGCCAGCCCGGAATGTCAAACTGGGAGCAGAAGATCGTGGAGTTTCGCTTGTACCGGGACTCCACGATTTCCAATAAGTCCCTGGCTTCCGTTTCTTTCAAAGGGTACAGAAGCCATTCGTCAATTATGAGCAATGCGTACTTCTTGTACTGGGCCATGAGCTTGCGAATCGTACCGTTGCCCCTGGCAATCTGGAATTCTACCAGAAGATCCGGGAGCCGGATGTACTTCACCGCATAAAACCGTCTTGCGGCAGCCATGCCCAGAGCGCAGGCGAGATAGGTTTTGCCGCTGCCGGTAGCTCCCAGCAGGATGATGTTGTGGTGCTCCTGAATGTAGTTGCAGGTGCTGAACCGCAGCAGTTCCTCCTGCTTCAGTCCTCTGTCGGGCAGATACTCCACATTTTCCAGACAAGCTCCCGGATCCGAGAAGGTTGCCTGCCGGATCAGCTTGTTCAGATGGTTATTCTTTCGGGCATTCCATTCCGCATCCACCAAAAGACCGAGCCGGTCCTCAAAGGTCATGTTTTGGAACTGCGGATCGGCAAGTTGATCCTTCAGGGCATTGGCCGTAACACTCAGCCGCATTTCACGCAGCTTGGATACCGTTGTTTCAGTCAGCATCACTTTTCCCCCTTCCGTAGTAGTCAGCCCCACGGGTGAAACCGTACTGGGAAGAGGACGCAGTAGCCGTACTCTGCTCAGGAATGGCTTTATCCTGGCCGGATGCCAGAATAGCCTGAATATTCTTGAGAGAAGGGCGGGGTGTGTATTCCAATGCCCGTTTGCAAGCATTCTCCAGCCGTTCCGGAGTGTACTTGTCTGCCAGCTTCAGCAGACCCATGCAGGACTTGTAGCCCTGCTGTTCTACTTTGTAGCTGCCGAGAATAGCCCGGACAACGACCTGCGTGTTGCTGCCGACCTTACCGGCCCAGTGAATGAACCGTTCACCGTTCCCATAATGTCAAGTAGAAAATCCAGTAAAATCAAGTATTTCAGCCCAACAGGTTTCACACAACAGAGCCTCGTTTGCGGTCATTCCGGTGCATCTAATGCAGGAAACAGCATCATATCGGCAGATGAAACAGAACGTCTTGAGAATTGTTCATGTACCAATCTGTCCTTACTACGCTGCAGCAGCTACCCTCCCATGTCCAACAGGGTCTGCACTACATAGTGCGCCCTCACTTCCATCGTTCTGCCTGACCACAACCCGGACGTCAGCTTAGCTCCACTTGAGGGTCATGCCCTATGGTGATTTCTTTGCCGACTTTGGTTCTGTTGATATGAAATTGTTTGGGTCCCGGCATAGTTACCTGCACAGCACCTGACGGCGGACGCTGCCTGTACAGTTACTTTATGTCGGCTTTGGACCCTAAGAATAGGGCCAGGGTCCTCCTGACATCCCCTTGATTGCCTTTCACTACAGTCGGAGGTGGCTGTCAAGGACTTGCCACGAAGTGGTGCGAAGCATCCTTGACAGGCAGCTCCGACTGTAGTAGTTTCTGCAATCATGGGTGTCAGCCTTGCATCACTCAGGCTGCTTTTGCTTCAATGCGGCGGATATCCTGACGCAGCTTGATCGGGTCATAATCGCTGTCGTGCTTAATGACGCCAAAGAAAACTCGGATCAGTTTACCTGCCACTGCCATGAGTGACTGCATGGGTTTGAGCGGGTTCTTCTTCCGCTCGGTGTAGTAGTGGTGGAGTTCTTTCATTTCCGCGTTGCTCTTCACCGCACACATGGCCGCCTGATACATGATCCACCGCAGTCGTTTCCTTCCGCGTCGGCTGATTCCAGACTGTCCCTTGTGCTTGCCAGAACTGTTCTCGGTCACTGCAAGTCCTGCCAACTTCTGAATCTGCTTCGGATCCGTGAAGCGCCTCACATCACCGACCTCAGCCAGAAATCCGGCAGCCACCACCATTCCGATACCAGGGATCTTGAGCAGCTTTTCTGCTTCAGGAATCTCTGCCAGGATGGACAGAATCTGCTCATTCATCTCATCCAACTGCTTCGTCAGCAGCTCAAGCTGATCCAGCAGTTGCCACAGATTCATCCGTGCGGCCTGTCCTGCCTGTTTTCCTCCGACGCTGTGCACTGCTGCCTCTACCAGGGTCTTTGCCCTCTTCATTCCGGCAGCACGGCATTTCGCATCGCGCCAGATCTGGTTGATTCCTTCTGCTCCAAGCGCTACAATGTCCTGCGGCAACGGTGCTTTCCTCAGCACTTTCAGTCCGCTGGCAGCATCCACTTTGCTGTACACTCCCTAGTATTCAGGAAAGTAAATATCGAACCAGCGCTGAATCCGGTTCTTTACCCTGGTCATCTCCGCTACCAACTCACATCGCCTGGTGAAGGCCACGCGCAGCTCTGCGTAATTCCCTTCCGGCATATAGGGCAATGCGTACCGCCCGTCTATAACCAGTTTGGCGATGACCAGGGGATCTTTGTTGTCATCCTTCCTGGGCAAGTTGTCATCCAGTTCCTTGCTATGTTTCACATGCTGTGGTGCCACAAGCCCGAACCGGATGCCTTGCTCTTCCAGATACCACCCCAGTGGAAACCAGTAGTGACCGGTAGGTTCAAGGCCTGCCATGATCTTCTGCTTTCCATGGGTGGTCATGTTCTTGACTGCCCAATCTCGAAAGTGCTCAAAGCCTTCTTCGTTGTTCTCGAAGGAGAACGCCTTCCGGCTCAGCTCCATTCCGCGGTGATTGAAGCAGCGTGCGTAGTGTTTCGCGCTTCCTATGTCGATTCCCACCACTAAAGTTTGCTCATCTACTTGCGCAATCTTCTCGCTTTGTGTATGATGTTTCATAGGTACCTCCGGTAGTTGTTCTCGCACCCCCGTCCTCGAAAACAGGTTGCGAGTTCTATTCTACTGTGGGGTACTTTCTGTTTCAATACCTACCGCTCGGTGGTTCAGGTTTTAGTATACAGGAAGCTCCACTGGACATACTTCTGGTGCTCTGGCGGCATATGCGCCTGGATCGTGCTGTATTGGTTAAACCGTCCGTACAGCCTGGGATGGGAACAGATTCGGTTTCCACCGTAGAAAACCTCTACCGTGGATCTGGTGAGCCGGACATCTACTTTCTGCTTGATGTACTCAAAGGGAACAGAATAGTTCATGCGCTCCACGGAAATGTGGTAATTTGGTCCCACCGTTGCCACTTTCCAGATGGCCAATTCAAAAGGTCTGGGCGGCAGATGGCGCAGGAAGGGCCTCTCTTCTGCAAAGCTGCTGGCCCGGCTGCCTTCCCGCTTCTGGAAAGGTTTATGGTTGAACGCCTCCAGACGGTCCCAAATCGCCTCGTTCAGTTCCAATAGGGACAAAAACTGGCGGTTCCGCAGAGCGGCCAGTATGAAGGTAGAGATGATACCGACAGTACCCTCAACAGCAGCTTTATCCTTGGGAGCGCGGACTCTGGCAGGCAGAATTGCCGTGCCATAATGCTCTGCCAGCTCCTGGTACGATTTATTGAGAACAACCTCATCCTTCCCATGCTTTTGCACGCCGGTTTTCAGATTGTCGCACTGGATGATCCGTGTAACGCCGCCAAAGTATTTGTAGGCATTCACATGGGCAGTGGTCCATGAGTCCTGGTTCATGGAGAAAAAGGCTTCTACGTAGCTGTAGCCACTGTAGGGCAGGGTTGCCACGAACACATAGGCCGGGATAATTTCACCGGTGTCTGTGTCAATAACAGCGGCAGTATCGCCGGCCCAGTCCACCTGCATAACCTCGCCGGGCTTGTGGTTCAGGTGCATGGTGGCGTTTACCTTTGTCAGATAGTCCGCATAGTACTTGTTGAACTGGGTGGACTGGTATGGAATCTCACCCGCCGCCCGACACTGGTCGCAGTATTCCAGCCACAGCAGATTCAGGGTGATACCGCTGCGCTGGAGTTCCTTGTGGACATAGGCGTAGTCCGGCATCTTGTAGACAGGCTTCGAGGGGCTGGTCGGAAACAGACGCTCTGAGAGTTGCTTATCCGACATTTCCTCCGGCAGTGGCCATTGCAGGCCGCAGTTTGCTGCCCGTTGCAGGGTTGCTGCCACAGTGTTCCGAGCGCACTGGCAGCTTGACGCGATCTCGGTCTTGTTGAGTCCCAGACTATGGAGTCTGAGAATCTCACGGTAATTGGTCATACAGGTGACCTCCTTGTAGATATTTACACCGCAAAATGCGATGCATATCTACATTTTACCGCAGTGCTCAACGACGGCGGCAAGCGTGCTCAATTCCGCCGGAATGGATGCTCAATTTGAGCGGTCGTGCTGCGCAATCTCGCGCGGAATACTCAGGCAGTTGAACGTACATTTTCCAGCCTCCATAACCAGTTTCAACCCTATCATACCACATTTCCATAAGCGTGGAAAGACAGGGGTTTTTGCGGGTTTTCCATCGTTTCGGACATAGGCCAAAGCATGGGGTTTGTCAGGTATACTGTCTGCGTTCCACAGAACACAGAACCTTGACAACCCATCCCGAAGCCCTTTGCCCGATATACCGCCATGACCTTCCGGTTACCCCCGCGTCCCCCTGGCAAGCACCTTCCCCGGAAGCAAGCGCCTCTTCAGGACTGACTGTGAGCCAAGCAAGGTTTCTAGCCGGGAACAGGCAAGGGACACCCATACAATAGAATTCCAAATAAGAAGCATAACCTTTACTCTAAAAAACTGAAAGAGAGGTACATTATGAAACAGCTTAAGAACATGCAAATCATCGGAATTGACAATGGCTACGGCAACCTGAAAAC
>OMAR01000428.1_pt1 | contig 14375 bp, 16 predicted proteins | sample 1644651 | NCBI WGS metagenome assembly OMAR01 (sample SAMEA103958128, study PRJEB25191) | human gut metagenome | reverse complement strand
AATCGGCAGACACAAGGGACTTAAAATCCCTCGGTAGCAATACCGTATCGGTTCAAGTCCGATCAGCGGCACCATTTAAATTAAATATCAAATAATTCGCCATGCAGAAATACCCAAGTGGTGAAGGGGCTCCCCTGCTAAGGGAGTAGGTCGGGAAACCGGCGCGAGGGTTCAAATCCCTCTTTCTGCGCCAATTATATTTACACTTTTAAGGATACTGTACACCAGTGTCCTTGAAGCTGTAAATATATATTAACACAGCAAAGCAGAAAAACTGCTCTGCTATGTTATATATAATTTATCGTTCCCACTCAGCGTTTTGATTAACGTTCACGCATCTCTCCGCAACTTAACACATATTCGGTCCGATGTAGCTCAACCTATACGGGTATATATACTCGCTCCGGTGTTATCCGGCGTCCTTGTACTGTGCGGATTATTCGTCCGATGTTCACAAGGCTGATGCGCAGTTATCTCGGCTATATGTCGTTTCTCACGCTGGAGGGCATTTAATTTGTACTGTCGCTCAGGACAGGTGGCGAAATGTGCCGCGAATTTACGCTTCACATTTCATATATAAGCTGCATAAATGCAGCTTTTTATTAAGACTTAAGGTGCGACACCGTGACGCATCTGTCACTCTTCGTTCGTTTCTTGCTCGTCTTTTTCTTTGCAGGTTGATATTTCTCTTTTCTGCAGATATAAGGATTCAAGCTGTGATAACTGCATTTCGGATTTGCTTTTAATCCTCGTATTACCGTTTTCATCAATCGTGTATCTCGATGCGTTGCACATATCTGAACGCCACCCGTGCCAATAGTCAAGGTCAGGGTCAATCAGTTCTTTCCAATCGTCGATTTCCTCGTTATGGTCTATATCAAGGATGATACAAAGTGCTGTTTTGCTGTTGTCATCGCCGCATTCGCTGTCAAATATGTAGTATCTGAACGTGCTACATGAAAGCGAATCGACTTTTTTGCACATTGCGCTATTTGTCTTATCGAATGGTGAAATGCTTATTGTTCCCGATGTTACCATTGCAATATTCCCGGTAACATCATCTTGATCAACGTAATAAACATCAATCCGTACGTTGTAATCACTGTCTGTCATATCAATTCCGAACTGCGATTTGAGATTCCTGTTCAGAATGTTGGTGTAGTTGAAATATATCATTGTTTTTCCTTTCATAAGGTGCGACATCGTGTCGTACCTAAAAATCATACAGGAGGTGTATTTTATGAAGAAGTTAGCCATTACTTTGCATCGGACATATTTAGAAAGAATCTTAGAGGAAAGAAATTTCACTGAGCCGGGAGAAAGAAAACAGATACTTTCATCGATATGGAACATATCCGAAACCGGTTGTGCGTCAATCCTTAACGGTCGCAGAGACATGAACGGTCCCTGCCCGAATGATAAATCAAAACTGTCCGAGTTTTGCAAACACTTCTCTTTGCCTTTGGATGAAGTCACAAAATTAGAAAACAAGCATTTAGAAGCGAAAGAACGTTTACGCCAAAAAAAGCTGCGTGAACTTAATGAAAATAATCAATAAAAAAACAAGAGCCATCAGACGAATACCCATAAATCTTCTGAAAGCTCTTGCATAATGTATTTAATCTGTGCTATAATGTAGATATAGGACACAGATGTAGCCACTTCGCTATATCAGTAGATGTTCCAGCATCGTCTGAGGAAAAGAGTAACGGCTCGCCAAAGCCTTGCTCCTGCGGAGTGTTTTTTATTTCACTCCTTATAATCATTATACCGTGTTTTGGCAGTTTTGTCAACGGTAATAGTACAAAAAAGTATAGTAAAAATGCCGAATTTTTATTACCTATATTGTGCAAAACATATACAAAACGCTTTCAGACTTCTTTCTGAAAGCTATTCCGAGGAGAAATAAAAAAACGCCCTCTGCCGGAGCTACTGCTCTGACAGAGGACGTTTTCTTTATTTACTATGAAAGGATTTATTTTTTTATTTGACAATAACACTCGTTTTTTCGTCTCGTTTTTTCGAATTTGCTCCTTAAACAGCAATAATTCTCTAAAAATTCTGGTTTCATTTTACGTGTCTTAGAAATTATATATTGAAGTTCTTTATTTAAATCATCTGGAAAATATATTAGTGAAAAAATTTGGTTATATGATATTTCATGCATTTTCACCACTGAACCAATATATTCATAAAAATATAACATTCCCCGTAAATTCCTATACCTATCCTTATTCAATTCTTTATAGAACTTGCTAAAAGTTAAATTGTATGTAGTTGTTCGTTCCAAAGCAATATGCTCTTTTAGCCATCTTGATAAAATTTTTAACTCCTTATAGCTATGCGACAATCTTTCGCGATTTTCCATATCCATTTTTTGAATTTCAAGTATAATCTGACACTGAGTAATTTTATTATTTTTATGTGTAGTAATAAAAGCAAAGAAAATTGCAAAAATTGAAACGATCAAAGCCAACAGCGGAAAAAGTATATCGGACAAAAAATTGCTATCAGGAGCTGTACAGCTTTCACAACTAAACTTAACAGCATTCGTTATCAATATATCTTGCATATACTCCCACATAACTGTCCTTCTTTCTAAAAAACTCAAAAAGACTTAAACTAAAAAAGATATAATTTTCAGTGCGAGCTGATTTTAAGCTGCTTGTATATTCTATAAAACATCGAATATTATGTAGATACTATCCAACTCTTTTGCTGCATTTTCATAAATGATAAATTCGCAACTATATCTGCCTGATTTTATAGGTTCTTTAATAGAAAATATCATTTCAATTTTATCCGCTTCTGTTGATAAATAAGCACAAAACGGATAATCATCATATTCCAACAATTCGTTTTTTTCATTATAGAAATTCGCTGAAAAATAAATGTTATTGTAGTCTATATTATCATCGACATCGAAATAATTTTTGACAACAATTCTCTCTCCATAGCCAACCATAGTAACATCAGGAGATTGATATCCATAAGGAAAAAAACTAGACTCCATGTATTCTAGCTGTGTCATTGTACATTTATATAATGTGTAAATATCATCAATAACAATAGCATTACAATAGTCTCCATCAGTAACACCTTGTGAAGAATCATAGACTTCTAATATCGAATTCTCGATTTTTGATGTCTTTAAATCTTCTATAATGGAACTTGAATTTGTTGGACTATTTCCATAAACGAAATTAACAGTAACATTCACAGCAAATGCACTACTTGCTAATGCTGCTATAACACCGAATATAATCGTAAAGATTGCTTTATATACTTTCTTTCTACGAACATTATTTTTATTATTATCCATATATTTCCCCCTCCTTTAGATTATGGCTTGTTCTAGTATTATCATGATTTTATCATAATCTAATGATTATGTCAACATTGATATACAAAAAATGTGCGTCACCGTGTCGCACCTCGAATAAGCCGCAGAAAAGAAAAGTCGAAAAATATCAAGGCGGAGCCTTATTTTTACTCATTATTCGTTTTCCGCAGGACTCTTTTGGAGAAAAATGAGCGTAAACGGTCCTAAGTATCCTATATATACAGCTATATAGTAAATTTAATTTACTTACTTTCCTTTTTCTGTGGCTAACTTGCTGGGTAATATATAGATGCTCATATTTCGGACTACCCCTCGTTTGAAAAAAATCGCTCAGCAGGACTTGACAAAATGCAGGCTCTGTGTTATTATCAAGTTGTAAGTTATAATTTACAATGTTTGCTTGAGAGGTGCAGTCTTTGCGGGGCTGTACTTCTTTTTTTATGCGTTTCATTCTTTTCAGCTTTATGCAGTAAACATTGTCGGCATAAACTTTAGGACAGCCGTATCTCATTTTCCGTATCTTGCTTATAAGCCCTCTGTATTCTAACTGATGGATTAGAGCAATTACAGTGCTACGGGACATACCTGTGCCTTTGGATATATCGGTATAGCTGTTCCAGCAGTAGCCGAGCTTGGTATTGATAGATTTTAAAATGAAAGCATATACCTTCAGCTGTGCCGGAGATAAGCTGTATTCAAATACGGATCTCTGTATCAGTGTGTATCCTTTTGAAAAATCACATACTGCGTCCTCGTTAAGATAATAGATATTTGTGCCATACCAGTAATTAACACGTCTTGTGCGGATTTTTGTAAATATGTAGCCTTTTGCAAGCAGGCTGTTTATTGCTTTTGTTACAGTATTGCGACTGCCTATATTGCACTTCTCTGCTATGGTCTGCTGTCTGACACGCTTTTTTGCCGTTGGAATTGACAGAAGATAAGCAAGCACAGAAAACTCTTCGGAGGATAAGCCGAATGCTGTATTCGGCAGTACAAAGTAGCTTTTACTGTTCTGCATTGGGTTATCCTCCTTTATTAAATTTTACTGTTCGTTTTCTTCTGCCTGTTCGTTTATAATTGATTTAATCTTTTTAAGCTCATCGTTATAATCTTTTTCATTGGGATAACGCTCATAGACATTCACATATCCCATACTTCTGAGCTTGCTTGCTATTTCCTTTGCCGCAGTGCGTCCTGCACTATCATTATCCAGACACAGACATATATTACGGATATTCGGTTTACGCTTCAACAGCTCCATCAGAGCCGTATCGGCTGTTCCGCCGAGAGCAAGCCTGTTGTGCAGTTTCCAGGCGTCCTTATTTCCGTACTTTATATTATACAGGTTGGCGTGGCTCATAGCGTCGATGAACGATTCAAAAACATACACACAATCGTTCATACCCTCGCTCTCAATCAGAAAGCCGCTTGCCTTATCGCTCCCGGCTACTTCTCCCCGGAATCTGTAATTTGTGCTTGCTATGCGGAATGCTGCATAGGATATTTCACCTTGAGCATTTTTCCCGGTCGATACAACAAGATTATTTTTAAATATTTTTGTGTTATCCTTCAGAAGAATTTTATCAACATATTTTGAAGAAACAGCTTCAGCTTGATATGTATCTGTTGCTGTCGGTGAAGCTCTCAGCGTTTGCAATCTATAATCAACCCAGTCACGGTTATCATTAAAGCGATAAAAAGCCATTCCCTCATCGTTGTATCCGACTATATGCAAACCGTTGTACTGCACTCCCTGATAAATCTGACCGGAAGCTATCAGTGCATTGATGATGTTCATATCAATACCTCTGCCCTTGTTAAGATAAGCAATGATATTACTGTAATTGCGTCTGCCATCCGGGAAGTGAGCCTGCTCCGGCAGAACAAACCGTACAGGTTTTGATACAGATACATTTTCTGCTTTCGCCACGGGCTTCTTTATCGGCGTATATGCCGTTTGCTCCCTATCTCCGACAAGATGTAATACGGCATCTCTAAAATTCATACCCCGTATCTTTACAAGGTAATCAATGGCATTGTTTCCTCCGACCTGTCGGCTGTTCCAGTACCATCTGCGTCGGTTTCCGTTTACAACGAGGCTGTTATGCTCGATGCACTTGAATTCACGTTCACCGTATGTGCTTTTAAAGGAAAAGCCCTCCTCGCTTTCGAGAAGGGCTATCATATCGGTATTTTTTGCTCGTTCAATTATATCTTCTTCAAGATGTGCCATACTGCCACCTCCGCTATCTCTTTATGTTTGAGATATACATTCTGTAGTTCTCGAACTCCGTGTCGCACGTCTGCAAAAACCACTGCGGCAAATTAAACTTGTACGGCAGAAAGCCGTTCATTGTAATTCTTGCCGAAGGTGCAAGGTTTGAACAAAGATACCTGTACTGTTCACCACACATTGACGGATCTCCGAAATTGAACGCTATTCTGTAATCTCTGCCTATTAGCCGCTTTGTATCATTCTTGTCGGTTTCGAGCAGTGACATAAGCTGTATTATATCGGTTTCGTTGAAACCGCTCACAATATATCTGTAGTGACAGGACAGCCAGTTGTCAATCTGCTCTGTATCTGTGCCATAATCATTGATTACAACATTGTAGATACCCCAGTTCTCCGGCACTCTGCCGAAGAAATAGAAGTCGATGTTACGATATGTGAAATACGTTCCCTTTGACACCGTTTCTTCCTTGTATGTTTCCTGGAGAATGTTCAGATCGCCGTCAGTAAGTTCGTTTTTGCTGAAGAACGCTACCTTTGCTCCTCTTGCTGTGAAATACTCCGCAAGCTGTATTGCGTATGTTGTAGTACCGACACGACGCATTGCTCCGAATAAACCGATTGATAAATGCAGGTCGCAGTTGTTGTAATTCGGTATTGCATTGTTATTGCCTTTCTGTACCGGGATATATGTAACGTCAAATCTTCTCTGACGTTCTTCCCTTAGTCCTATTCTGCGGTCGGCAGTTGACTTTATCAGTGCTTCACGCAGGTCTTTCTGCATTTTGTTACGGCTTATCTGCTTCAACGTTTTGGGCGTTTCGCCTATGATATTTGCAAGTCCCTGTCTTGCTATTTCCGACAGCAGCATATCACCGGGATATAAACCCTCGGCGTATATGATTATCGGCACGTCAGTTGCCATCACAAGAGCTTTCAAGCTCGTCATAAATTCATCGCCTTTTTCCTCGATAAATTCAAGGTCGATTATGATATGAGTTATGTACTCATAATATTTCAGCTCCTCCTTGACAAAATACGAAAGGTTGTTCACTGTTGTTATCTTCTGATTCATCTCAAGCTCCTTGCGTATCTCGCTGAGCATTGTCTGACGTTTCTTTTCTACCATTAAAAGCGGGAATAAAAACATTTTTATACCTCCGGTTCTTCTTCTTCAAATTTGTTGTAGGATTTAGCTTCGATCTTCGCCTTATCAGCTATCATCTTAAACATTTTTTCATTTCCGAGTAATTTATCAGTCTGCCAATTGTTCACATAGCTGAAAGTGCCTTTTCTGCATACTATCAGCGGTACGGTTGTATTTCCTGTTACGCTCACTGCATTGACAGTCAGTGCTGTTTCACAGCTGACAGGATTGTTCATTGCTATTCGTCCGTACAGCGTCATACAGTCCGTCATATTCAGATTTTCGCAATCCTGTCTTGTTTCTCCGGACAGCGATGTTGTTTTGATTCCGAAATTCACATAACAATTACCTATGCAAATGCGGTTTTCGCTACAAAACAGCTCATCGTACTCTGATGCCGGAATATATCCCGCCTGTGCATACGCAAAATCAAGGCAGGATTTACGCAGATTTTCATCGGGTATGTTTATCTGTCTGATACGATACTTATCGTCGGAGTAAGTAACTTCATATTTTGAGCCGAGCAGTTTGTTCCATTTTTCCTTTGCTTTTTCTGTCAGCTTATCATTATAGCTGTTCCATACTACAGTATGGTCACAATACAGGTCATCGCAGAAAAAATCAAATTCCACGTCACCGCATTTGTCAAGATATTCACCGAATGTATCAAACAACTTTTCTTCATTTCCCATAATCAAATTCTCCTTTTATTTTTTCACCTGTATCGCACTTATGCTGTCAAGCAGGTCCTTGTTAACGTCCGTCCTGTAAGCTTTAAACCAAAGCAAAGGATTTACCTTTGCTCCGACAAAACGCACCGATAAGCCATCATAGATATGCGGATTATCAAGCTCCGGAGGCGTTACCTCTCCGTCTACAAACGCAGTTTTGACGCACAAATGCGGTATTATATCGCTCCCGAATGTATGGCTCCAGCCGGTCGCTGATAAGCCCTCGTCCTTTTCCTTGCTGTGTTTGCCGGAGTGAGCATAGCCTATTACTATCTTCTCGTCTTTGTCGTATACGTCATACAGTGACAATCCTATGTCCTGCTCCGAGATAGTTTCAAGCCTGTCAAGACAGCTGTATTCTATCATCAGCGTCAGCACACCGTCATCGTGCTTTATCTCCGTACCTGTAGTTGTTACGATAGTTGGAAAATCAAAGCCGTATTCCTCTGCAAACACGTCCGTATCAATTATGTACGCAAGCTGTACCGCCGAGCAGTTGTATGTATAATTTGGCTTATCTTTTACTACCTTGCGTTTTTCTGCGTCATAAACGTCATAGATATACACATCTTGTATGCACTCGCCTACATCGGGAAGTATCTCCGCTCTGACCTCAGTATCCTCATCATTCAGATACAGTGTTATACCCGATTCGTATGCTTTTCCTATCGTGCTTGTGCCACGGCTGTGTATTGTTTCAAAGTCATTCAGCGTTGTAAGGATACCGTTTGTATTTTCCTTTAAATCATCGGCTTCGACCGGGAGATTGAAAAAGCCTTGAAAGTACACGAACAATGCACGTTGAGCTGTACTGTCTACCGATATGTACAAATCATTTATCTGTGCGTCGGATAAGATACGCTCGATTATCTGCGTATTTTCTTTGGTGTAATCCCTGTACTTCTCGTCCACATTGAACATTTCGTACCAGTCATCTTCAGACGGTGTTTTTACCGTTATTGACAGTTTTTCTGTAGTATCGTTCTTTTCCGTATTGACTTTTGCGGAAAATTTACCCTCAAGAGCCGCTCTCTCGAATATCTGTCCTATCTCCTGTGCCTGGAACACGTTAAGACACGCAACGTCAAAACCATCTGCCGTTGCACCGCCGCTTTCGTCTGAGCTTACGTTTTCGATAGCACTTGCTATATCGTTGTCAAGTCCGCTTGCGTCACTTTCTGCCATATCTTCAAAGCGGCTGAATGTTTCTGCCTGATATAATGCAAGCAATCTTGGAAGATATATGTCACCATCGCCGTAACAGGTGTACTCCACTATCTGAGTTTTGCTGTCCTTATGCACAGTAAGTATCTGCTTTTTTGCCTTTACACCGTCAATTGTTACGGTTTCCTCGTCATAGTCGTATGTCGGCATTTCGGGCTTGACGAGTGTGTTTATAAGCTGTACCGTACTCTGACTGTATTTGCTCATATCATACGATTTATCGTCCCGGAATTCCTTATCTTTCGCAAGGTCAGAATATTTGTAGCTGCTTAAATCAATTTCTTCGTTAAGCTGTTCAAGTTCTTTCTGTGATTTTACCTTTTTCAGCTTATCTATATACTTCTTCGCTTTTGCAACGCTGTCATTGACCTCCTTTGTATCGTACAGCAACAGGAACGAATTGTTACCCTCTGAAAAAGTTTTCTGCAGAACAGACTTTGACAGGTTTATAGAAAAGTCCGGCATAAAATCGTATGTGTCATTTTTAATCTGTGTATTTATCGAGGAGTTGACACCGCTCAGAGCGGATTCCACATTTTTTCGTATATCATTCCACGATTGGCTGACGCTTGTATCTCGCACTGCTCCGTAAAGCAATCCGAACAGTCCAGTAAGCAGCGCAACGAATACGCCGACAACCAAAAGAAGTATTATAACGGGAGTAAGCAACGCTACGCCGATAGCCTTTCGTCCCTTTTCACTTGACGATAATGTAGCAACTACTTTTAAAATAGCCGCCGATACAGTCATATCAATTACCTCCCAATCCTAACTGTTTCAGACGTTTTTCGGGTAACTGTACCTTGAGTTTGAGTGACCGTCCGCCGGCTTTCATCAGACACTCCGCTCTGTTACCTGCGGCAACAAGTTCTCTTTGTGCTTCGGTAAAATTATACAGTGTTGATACCGCTTTAAGATCATCGCCCTCACAGCCGAAAATAAACTTTGTAGACGGCAGATCCAGTACAGGCTGTGCATACAGCTTGACTTTCTGATCCAAGAAGTCTACAACGTTCTGTGTTGCAACGGCAAGTGCGCCGCTGTACTTTCTTGCTCGTTTCTCGGTATCTCTAAGATAGCTCATCGCCTGCGGAACATCGGGATTTATAAGGAGCCACGCTTCATCGCATACAACCATCACCTTTTCGTTTCTGTCTGCACTCATCTGTTGCCAGCACCACGAGAGAAGATTAAAATACTGCGTTGATTTCATTGCGTCGCTCATAATTTTCATATTCTGCGTATCGAACACGATAAGCTGTGCGTTTGACTGCATTGTCGTGTGACCGTTCCAAAGAAAGCTGTCCGCACCGGTCGTGATATTTTCAAGCAGCAGTATCAGCTTGTCCATATCATCGGTTACACCTTTTTCAGCTGTTTTTCTCTGCTCAAGCAAAGTGTTGTATAAATCCGTCATAACCGGAAAGTCGGTATTCTTCATAAATGTTACGCTTGTATCCCAGGTTATATTGAATTTTCCATACATAGCGATAAGCCCTTTCGTAAGTAAGGCTTTCTGTATCTGAGTAAGTTCGGGAAGATACAGTTCAAAGAAAATTTCAAGCGTTTTAAGATGTAATGCAAGCTCACTGATACCCTTGCTCTCGGCTTCTTCTTCCTCCTCGTCCGAAAGTGGTTTAGGACGTACCTGTAATGGATTTATCATTCCGTTTCTGCCACCACAAGCGTCTATCCAACGTGATATGCCATCTTCACGGAACATATCGCAGATAGCCTTGTACTCTGTTTCGGGATCTATGACGATTACTTTTGTTCCCCGTATCAACTCTGATACGATAATGTGCTTTATGAGGGTTGTTTTACCCTTACCGGAGCCGCCTATTATGCTGATATTGCTGTTTGTCCTCGCTCCGTCACGCTTCCATAGATCAAAAATAATCGGCGTACCGTCATTGTCTACTCCAAGATAATAACCAACACCATCGTTAAATCCGCTGTTCTGAAACGGGAAACCACCATAGAAAGCATTGACAGGCATAGGACGGTTACCGGCATCACCGATAAGCTCTACAGGAGCGTAGGACGGAGATATATGCTTCCAGGCATCCTTTTGCATACGGGATAAACACCGAAGTTTACAGCCAACGCCGCTGATTATGCTTTCAACCCTGTTGCATTTCTGTTCAAAGTCAACCTCATCATTTCCCATAACCATTACAGTACAGCAGAATTTCGCTATCTTTTCGTTGTTTTCTTCCATTCGAGCCATAAGACGAGTTGTATCGTCCGCTGTTTTTGTTTTTCTCTGTCGCTGTAATGCGTCACGGGTATTCTCTGCTTCGGCACGGGAAGCATTGATTATTTTCGATAGCTGTTCTACGATATTCGTTTCTGTGATCGGCGTACTTGTGAAGTTTACGATAGTTCCGGCTATGTTATTTATCTTTGACACCCAGCCGTATTCCTGCGTAGTCGGATACTGCATTATCGCATATATGCGGCAGATGTAATCACCCATATAAAAACGGGTATTTGGTCTGAAATCAATGCCCATCGGAGCTATTGCGGCACGGATTACATTGTTTTCTTCAATTTCAAACTGGTACTTCTTGTTTTTCATTTTTTCCTCCTTTAAGAATTTGTCGCAATAATCTGTGACATAGATAAATATACATCATCTGTTCTTTCGTAAGCTATGTATGCGGGATTTGTGAAGAGGTTATACATTTTTATAATATCCTTGTCTTTCACAAGTTCGCAGGACATTCCGTCCACCTCGCTGTTGAAAGCATTTATTGTATCCTCTGTACGCTTAAGGATAGTTTTCTCGTCCTCGTCCTTCGAGAACAGCATAAAGAAAAATCTGCGGTCAATCTTGTTATCGTCAATTACCATTTTGGTGGCGAAATTTATATCGTCCTCAAGCATTTGCTTGCACAGACCGCTTGCATTTTTAAGCCTGTTGCTGTCTGCCGTCACCATATGCTTGATTACATACGGCGAGGAAATAGCCATATATTTATACGGAAACTGAAAACGTGAAACGATGGAAGTTATTTTTTTGCAGTACGCCAGCTTTTCACTTTCCGAGAAAAGCTCCATACTCATACCACCGATTTCGATAAAGGTAAATGTGTATCCGTCATTCGTGTGTAAGCAATTGTTGCGAATATCCTTTACGTTTATCATTTCGTTTGCGGTCATCATCTCGACTGCGTTTTCTTCTGTCTGTTCCTTGTTTTTCTTCTTGCTGATTGTTAGAAACAGATACACTCCGCCTGCAAGAGCAAGTGCCACGATTAAAATTATAAGCTGTTGCATTTTATTATCCTTCTTGTTTTATAGGTGCGGCACGATGTCGCACAGGATGCTCCTGTCGCACCTGTTTTATTGTATATAAAAAAGCCATGCCCGTCGGCACAGCTTTGTATTTTCGCTATCAGAAAAAGAAAAAAGCGGCTGAAACCAGTCGCTTTAAACTTAAGAATTTAGCAATTCGAAGTACATTTTTGATAGTTTAAATAGTAATGCGTAACGGAAGTCGTTTTTCGCTACAATTTTATTTACATCTGTTTCTATGTCACGCTCTATAGAATCAATCATAAATTTCAGAAACAGAAGATTGTCCTCTTTTGTAGCACCATCTCTTTCAAGCGTCAATCTTACATATTCCATCGCTTGATTATAATTATTCTGATTAACCGTGCATACATTGCTGTTCATCATTTTTCCCTTTCTGAGTTTACATATTGTCGTAACAATATCATTATCGAAACTTTTACTCTTGATTGGAATAAATAGTCATTCTGTTCCATATATGTATCTATCAGCTTTTCTACAGCTTTAATATAGTTGTTTTCTGCAAACGCCTCTCTTATCGGATTTACCCAATACATAAAGTCGTAATGAGATAGTCTGGGAATGTATTTCTTATCGGGCTTGCATTTTTCATAAATGCACATAAATTTTTTCATAAATTCAAATGCTTCATCGTATGACTTAGAATTATTGTTTAATTCTTGAACACACAGTTTGTTTAGTTTTTTTCTTGCGCTCATTTTATTTACCTCTATTCTATCATTGTGAAAATCATATGTCAATCTATCTCTCAGTGCGACATGATGTCGCACCCGGTGTTTTGGTTGCGGTGCTTTTATATGTACAAAAAAGCCGTACACATAGGTACAGCTTTTTGTTTTTATTAACTTAACTTAGATTTATTGGATTTGTACACATAATTCTGCTTATTTTCTCCTTAAGATAGTTAGGCACTCTTTCTAAATCGGAGTATGTTCTTTTATCATTAACGTCAAAATAAATATATTTTGTGTTTGAACAAATGCACTTCTCATTTTTCGGGAAAGGAAGCACATTTTGAACGTACTTTTTGCCGTCATTTTTTTGTATAACTAACTTACAAGGAACGCCTAAAATATTTCTAATTTGAAATGTTGACATTTTCTCTTCAGTGAACGGACCCCCACGCCAAGACTCAAGGTGCATCCGGAGTGTTGCCCTTTCATCGTAGGAAAATGTATATTCTCTTGACATAGTTTTGATCTCATCTTTTACATAAACTTCCCACAACAAAACAACTTTTTTTCTTAAACCAAATTTATCTTTATTTATACCTGTAATAATTACGCCAATGCAAACAGCATTGTGAATTCCTTGCGGCAGGCTACTCATCATCATTCCTCCTTGCAATTGATTATCAACATAATTATACAGCAATTGAAATTGTTTTGTCAATTATTAAAATAGAGGTTTTTCTTCTATAGTTTCAAGAATACCTATTGTTTCATATAGATTACTGAGGATCTTATCAATCGGTTTCATTTTTACATTAACAGCATCGTTATCTTCATCATAGTTTTCTAGTAATTCCAAAGCTTTAACCAAACCCAAACTAAGGCATTTTGATTTATAAATTTCGTGAATTACAAATTCTAAGGTCTGATCATCTGTCATATCAAATCTTTCTGCCACTAATTTAAGTTCTTCATTATAAGTAAGTTTTTTGGCAGATGATTCAATGACTGAATTTTCTTCTTTTGGGTTATTTAACACATTGTTTCTATTCATATATCTATTCACCTTTCTGTTTAAGTGCGTCACGATGTCGCACCTATATCATTCTGTAATCATCATCGGCACCTTGCTCAGATCATCACAATCGCCAAAAGCAATTAAAACGATCTCACTGTTATGAGTAAGAGAACGCTTGTGCAAGCGGTTTTTCATATATGATTCACCGTTTACTTTATATGCTGTTCGAGAAACATTGTCGTAAATCATCTTTGTGAGTTCTGTTGCATTATGTTCGTCGGTGTGCAACTTGTAGTACGTTCTGCTTTTATACAGAACTGTAACGTCTTTAATGTATATGCAGATGAATATCAATTGTATTGCTACGGTGACAATAAATACAATCGTAACAAACGATAGAACAGGGTATCCTTTAATAAACGACAGAGCCATAGTAATTAACATTACAACAACATAAAAAAACGGTGTTCTTTCATTTTTCAGCATATCGAAAATTATCTTTTTCCTTAGTGATTTTGCTAACTTATTCAGGCTATCGTTTTCAGGTAACACTTCATAGGTAATTCCGCAATCACCGAGCATTCTTTCTATGTTCTTCATCTTTCTCCTTCTTTAATCGCCACCATAGAGGCGGCAGAAAAACCTGCCGCCCGGTGACATAAAATTTAATGCTGTTTAGTGTTT
>OMAR01000390.1_pt1 | contig 15269 bp, 10 predicted proteins | sample 1644651 | NCBI WGS metagenome assembly OMAR01 (sample SAMEA103958128, study PRJEB25191) | human gut metagenome | reverse complement strand
GCTTTACCCTTCGGCCAGCGATTTTCAATTCCGCTACGCGCCGGTGACCGTTGGTGCAGGACGTGTGGGGCAAAACATGCGAAACTTGAGCAGTATATATAAATGTTTGTCACCCCATGGGCACGGCAGCAGAGTAGCTTTCTCTGAGCGCATCTGACGTTTGTGGGAGCGAAACAGAAAATCGTGGGAGCGAAAGCGGGAAACGTCATTGCTCATCAAAGGGCACTTTTGTGCTCCTTGCTGGGCACTATTGTGCCACAAGTAGGCATTTTGTCTATATCCGTTTTAAAAAAGAATCAATGATGCAAATACCCTTCACCCTTCATCTTTCCCTTGAAATCCCCTGTGTTTATCGGGGTTCCAGAGGGTGAAGGGAGCAAGTCAACCCTTCATCACCCTTCATCACCCTTCATAATTTTCAAAAATTTCTTGCAGATATGAAGATAAAGTCGTAACTTTGCGTTATAGATTTTAAAACTGATGGTTATGAAGTACTTAGACCCTAAGGCAGACCTTACGTTCAAGAAGATATTCGGCAATCATCCTGCAAGACTGATTAGCCTTCTGAACGCCCTGTTGCCACTCAGCGACGAGGAGCAGATACAAGAGATAGAGTATTTGCCAACAGAACTTGTGCCCCAGCTCGAAGGGGGCAAGAACACCATCGTGGATGTACTCTGCACAGATTCTAAAGGCAGAAAGTTCTGCGTGGAGATGCAAATGGAATGGTCTGACGCATTCCAGCAGCGAGTACTTTTCAATGCATCCAAGCTCTATGTGAGTCAGGCTAAAAAAGGAGGAAAATACAGCGAACTGCAACCCGTATATTCCCTGAATCTTGTGAATGATATCTTCGCACATGACACTCCGGATTTCATCCACAACTATCGTATCGTGCACGATAAGGACAGCAATAAGGTAATTAAAGGCTTGCATTTTACCTTCATTGAACTCCCTAAGTTCACTCCTCATTCCATTGCCGACAAGCGCATGATGGTCTTGTGGCTCCGTTTCCTCACAGAAATCAATTCCAATACGAAGGAGATTCCTTCCGACCTGCTTAATGACCCGGAGATTGGAAAAGCCGTAGAGGAGTTGGAGATTTCTGGCTTCACAGATGCCGAACTCCGTGCCTACGATAAATTCTGGGATTCCGTAAGTGTTGAAAGAACCCTTTTGGATGACAGATACCAGAAAGGTAAAAAAGAGGGTATGGAAGAAGGAAGAGCAGAAGGTATGAACCTGCGAAGTCTTGAGATTGCTAAGAAGATGCTGGCAAAGGGAATGGATGAAGCGACAGTCATGGATGTGACGGGGCTGACGGCAGAGGAGATGAAACTGCTGAAAGCGAAAGTATAGATTAATGCGCGGAACCATAGAAACCATAGCAAGCATCATAGAAGCCTAAACTGGGGCATAATAGAAGACCTGGACTGGGCATAATAGAAGACCTGGACTGGGCATAATAGAAGGCTCGGATTGGTCATTATAGACGACCAAGACTGGTCATTATAGACGACTCAGGCTGGGCTTAATAGAAGCATGAGCACGACTCTATCAGTTGTAAATCGAAATCTGAAAATGGTAAAAAGATGAAGGGTGATGAAGGGTGATGAAGGGTTGACTTGCACCCTTCACCCTCTGGAACCCCGATAAATACAGGGAATTTCAAGGGAAAGATGAAGGGTGAAGGGTATTTGCGTAATCCAATTATGAAAAAGCAATATGTCGATATTGCGCCTTAAGAATCAACGTTATCCCGAACAGAGGTTGATACCATACTTACCCCCACTTGTAGGAATAAAACCAATCGAAATCTAAAAAGAGTTTCCAATAAGTGTTGTCCCCTGTCAGGATGCCTGCATATTTCTGATACTCTTCTGATATTTTGGTAAAGTTATCAACATCAAAAATCAGATTTAGAAAGAGGACTCGTTCTTTTGTATTATAATCGCCCAATGCTTCAAGCTTGATTTTGTCTTTATGTAGCCATGCTTTATACCATAGCAGTCGTACCTCCTTGTATGTGCCGTCATTTAGTGTCTGCAATAACTTTTCCCACGATTTCTCTTCAGGGTACAATACAATTAGTCCAGAAAACTTGTCAAATCTGATACGTTTGCTTATTTCAGGCATAAGTATAAGGGGAAGCAGATAGTCGTTGCTTCTCGCATTATTACAACAGCAGCCATCGCTTGGCTTGCCAAACTTACCATTACAGGATGCTAAAAGGTTTGACAGGGCTATTCTGTGTGGAAACTTTTCTATCTCTGAAAGTTCGTCTTTGTTTGTAAACTTCTTCTTGGCAAATTCTGATGCCAATTCCACGTTCTGCTCCAAGAAAGAAGAAACGTTTGTATATTTAGCAAACACTTCCATTTGTTCGTTGGTTTGAATATTTCTTGGGATTACGTGTTCTATGTTTAAAGCTCCAACATGGAGTCTTCTCATACAATAGCAGCATCTTCCGTTTTGTTCTTTCAATAGCAGATGTTCCCAACCATCGATACCTTTTCGGTAAATACGGCTGGAAAAATTGCTATACGATTGGTCGGAGTCTATCTCTGGATAGAAAGACTGAGAGTCTTCGTCATAACAATCTTTGAGAAAGTTCCTGTCTATCTCTTGTTCCCGATTTAAAAAGCGACTTTTGTCAATATACTCCATATTCTGCAGCTTTAGCTCTTATTTCTTCCAAAATCTTAGCATCCTTTCCGACTAAAGACACAATCTTTTCATAAATGGTTTGGCTCTCCTTTTTCAGTTCCATAGACAGATAAGTGAAATAGAGGTCTTCCAAATGCCTCAAGTCCTCATTGCGTGAGGGAGTTTCCATGAAATCTCGCATTACGGCATTATAATCTACACCCAGCAAATTTGGCAACACTTGTGGATGATCCTCGTTCATGCTCATTACAAGAATCTGACAGTTTCTGTTTTCTTTTCCACTTATAACCTCTGTTGAAGTATCAAGGTTCGATATAACTGCTGCTGAGTGGGTAGACACAATATATTGCATTTGTGGAAAAGTTTTCAAGAAAGCTTCGAGTACCACTTGTTCCAGCGCAGGATGAAGATGAAGGTCAATCTCATCAATGATGGCGATGCCTTTAGTCTCCTTACCTTGGTTCAGTATATAAGAACGATATGCCATGTCCATGACTATCGAGAACAAGCGCCTGTAGCCAGCAGGCAAATCTTGGAGAAGAATACTCTTTCCGTTTTTAAAGTTGATGGACAACTTGTAGCCTTCATCGGATTGGGAAGCAAAAAAATAATCAATCCCATATCCCTCGTTTTGTATTTTGGGAAGATGCGAAATGAATAAAGACAATTTTTGTTCAATGTAACTAACCTCATCGTGTAAGGGCGCGAAAGCGTTGTTTACTCTTTCCAACTCCTTTTTTAATCTTGAATATTCTTCGTCTTTCTGGAGAGCCTCCAAGTTTGACGCTTCTTCTTTTTCGTTTATTGCGGCCGACAATCTTGAAGCAGGTGTGAAGAGCGGCTGCATTTTGGCCAATCTTCCACACAGCCTTGTTTCCCATAAAGAGGTACAAGCCGATTCGTAGTCCCACTGGTAATAACCGAAGTTGCGTGGTATAATATCTTGGTTGATAGTGTCTAATGTTTGGCTTGTCACCTTAGAATAGACATGAGGGTAGGAATCTGAGTAATACGCCAACAAAGGCCATTCACAATTCTTGGTCTTAGTGGCTGTCATAAACTTGACAAACGCATTTTTGTAAAGTGATGGATACAAGGATGCACCAGGAGAATTGCGTTTATATAATTCCCAACCAAGAGTTTCTCCTGCAAAACAACCATGAGCTTTTATGCGAACATCATGGGAATATTCACGTTTGTTTTCGTCGAAATGAAAATCAGAAGTGTTATAACCTCTTACGTTGAGCGTATTATTGCCAGACGACAGAAAGTCTTTTCCCAATGATTTGTCATTGGAAAATACGAAGCTTAAGGCTTTGGTGATGGCATGAACGAGAGTCGTCTTTCCTGCGCCATTGCGTCCGATAAGGACATTCGCCTTGGGACATAGGGACACCTCGTAATGCTTGAAGCATTTAAATCCATCAATAATTATTTTTTCAATCTTCATGTGGCTGAACTTTGCATCGATTATTTTTTCAATACACAAAAATAAGGATAATTTTATAAATATGTATGTTTCAAGTCGATTAAATAACATTCTTTAAGTTAAGAACATCATGAATAGAAGTTATGAGCCGAGCGAGGCTCATCCCGACATAATAAGTTAAAGAATGCTATCTAAAACCACAGAAACGACAAAATGTGCTTATAAATAATAAGTAAAAATGGTATTTTTAAAGACTATTGTGAGTTTAATGGTAAAAAATGCAACTTTTTGCAAGAAATATTTGGTGAATAACTAAATTTTATATAATTTTGCAGCCGTTACAATTCAATTGTTAAATATTGTACTATAAAAAGAGAGATTTTATATATAAAATAGCATAGTTTTTTCCACCTCGGGGCACGAGGTGGATACAAAGATATGAGAAAAGAATAAACTTTATACATTCATTTAAAAAAAAAGAGAGAGATTTATGGAAAAAAGACTCATGACGTTTATCGCCTGCCTGTTCCTTAGCATAGGAATGGCTTTGGCACAAACTCAAGTTTCCGGAACGGTCACCTCTTCCGAAGATGGCTCGCCAGTTATCGGCGCCAGCATCAAGGTGGTAGGCACCAATACCGGTACTGTTACCAACATCGATGGTAACTTCTCACTGAACGTATCAGCCAACGCGAAGTTGGAGGTATCGTACATCGGCATGGTCACCAAGACCGTCAAGGCCGCAAAGAACATGAAGATTGTATTGGATCCAGACAACCACGCTCTTGACGAGGTAATGGTTGTTGCCTATGGTACTCAGAAGAAGAGTGCTTTTACTGGTTCTGCTGCCATTGTAGGCGCAGAAGAGATTGGCAAGGTTCAGGTAACCAATGCTGTTGATGCCTTGAAGGGTAAGGCTGCAGGTGTGCAGATTTACACTGGCAGCGGTCAGCCTGGTGCTACTCCTACCATCCGTATTCGTGGTTTCAACTCTATCAATGCAGGAAACGACCCTCTGATTGTGCTTGATGGTTCTCCATACGGTGGCTCTCTTAACGACATCAACCCTGCCGACGTAGAGAGCATGACAGTATTGAAGGATGCTTCTTCTACAGCTCTTTATGGTGCTCGTGGTGGTAATGGTGTTATCTTGATTACAACCAAGAGCGGACAGAAGGGCACTAAGGGTACGCTTACCGTCGATGCCAAGTGGGGTTCTAACTCTAAGGCTGTGCCTGAGTATGAGACAATGAAGAGTCCAGCCAAGTACTATGAAATGTGGTACATGGCCCTGAACAACTATGCTCAGAATGTAAACCACATGGATGCCACACAGGCATGGAAGTGGGCTAACGACAATATGATTACCAATCCTTCTTATGGTTTGGGTTACAATGTTTATACTATCCCAGAGGGACAGCAGCTCATTGGTACCAATGGCAAGCTCAATCCTAACGCTACCCTTGGTTCTTACTCTACCATGAATGGAACAACCTATTATCTGACTCCTGATGACTGGGTAGACGAAATCTACAACAACAGTCTTCGTCAGGAATATACTGTTACTGCAACAGGTTCTTCAGACAGAGGTACATTCTATGGTTCTGCCAACTATTTGAGCAATGACGGTATTACCGCAGCTTCTAACTATCGTCGTTTCACTTCTCGTTTGAAGGCAGACTATCAGGTTAACAAATGGTTGAAGGTGGGTGCCAACATGAGTTATGGTCACTTCAACAGCAATTCTCTTACCGAGGGTGGTGACAATGGTAGTATTTTCGCAACTGTTGACATTGCGCCTATCTATCCTATGTATATGCGTGATGCCAACGGCAACATCATTTACGACCAGACTTCACGCATGATAGCTTATGACTATGGTAGTGGTAAGGTAGCTCCATTCCGTGCTTTCATGAGTGGTGCCAACCCTATCTCTGATGCTAGGCTGAATACAGCCAATTCAGAAGGAAACACCTTTAACGGTACAGGCTTTGCTGAGATTCAGTTGCCTTATGGCTTCAAATTTACTTCTATCAACAACGTATATTTAAACGAGAGCCGTTCTACAGACACTACCAACCCATATTTCGGTCAGTATGCTGCAAGTAATGGTGTGGTGAACAAGGAGCACGACCGTACATGGTCTTACAACTATCAGCAGCGTATCAACTGGCATCAGGTTTATGGCAAGCACGATATTGAGGTGTTGCTCGGTCATGAGTATTATCGTGTTTATGGTTATGGTCTGTATGCCAGCAAGCACAATCAGTTCTCTGTAGACAACAAGGAGTTGGCTGGTGCTGTTGTGTTGGACAATGGTACTTCTTCTATGAGCGAGTACAACACAGAGTCATGGCTCAGCCGTGTCATGTACAACTATGATTCTCGTTACTTTGGTAGTGTTTCTGCTATGCGCCAGGCTTCATCTCGTTTCTCAAAGGATAACTGGTGGGGTACTTTCTGGTCATTTGGTGCTGGTTGGAACATGCATAAGGAATCTTGGTTCAATGTTGATTGGATTAACGAATTGAAGTTGAAGGCTTCTTATGGTGAAAATGGTAACGATGGTATTGGTAGCTATATGTATACCAAGTATTTCTCGATTGTCAACTCCAACAATGAAGTGTCTTTGACTCCTTCTTCTTTGGGTAATCCAAAAATCTCTTGGGAGAAGAACGGTAAGTTCAATATTGGTGCAGATTTCTCTTTGTTGAAGAACCGCATCTGGGGTAGCATCGAGTACTACAGCAACAAGACCTCTGATATGCTTTCTATGGTTTACCTTCCTGTGTCTTTCGGATGGAGCGGTTATTACGATAACATCGGTAATATGGTGAACCGTGGTGTTGAGATTGACCTTCATGCAGATGTTATCCGTACTAAGGATTTCACTTGGAATGTATATACCAACTTGACAACCAACCACAATGAAGTTACCAAACTTTCTGATTCTGCCAAGCAAAGCTGGTATGATGGTATTGGTTTAGGTTACGCTAGCGGTTCGTACTTCTATCAGGAGGGTAAGTCACGCTTTACTTACTATACCAAGAAGTATGCGGGTGTAGATCCTGAGACAGGTCTTTCTCTCTTCTATAAGAACGTATATGAGAAGGATGAGAACAATAAGGACGTTTACTACAATAACGCTGGCGAGAAGGTTGACGAAAGCTATACTGGCATTAAGCACCGTAATGTGGTAGGTCAGGAAACTACTTCCACCTACAATGACGGTAGCTACTACCTTTGCGGTGATGTATTGCCAGACGTATATGGTGGTTTCGGTACCAGCGTAGCCTGGAAGGGTCTTGATTTCTCTGTGGACTTCCAGTATCAGATAGGTGGTCAGGTTTACGATGGAGCATACGCTGGCTTGATGAGTTGCTCTGCAGGTCAAGCAATCCACGTAGATATGGAGAAAGCATGGACACCAGAGAATACCAACACCAACGTGCCTCGTTGGCAGTATGGCGACTCATATATGTCTGCAGGTTCAGACCGTTTCTTGACTGATGCTTCTTACCTTTCATTGTCTAACATCACTTTGGGTTACACATTGCCTGCCCAGTGGATGCAGACAGTTGGTTTGCAGAAGGTGCGTGTTTATATGGTAGCCGACAACATCTGGACATGGTCTAAGCGCCAGGGTCTTGACCCACGTCAGAGCATTACTGGTGGCAGCTCTAATTCAGTTTACCGTCCTATCCGTACCATCTCAGGAGGTATTACTGTTACATTCTAAACGTTTCAACTATAAAGAAAGAATAAAATGAACAAGAAAACAATATATCGTTCGATGGCTGGACTTGTGATGGCTGGATTCTCCCTGACATCACTCACTGGCTGTATGGAGGTGACAGAACCAACAACTGTTGCCACTGAGGGGCAGATACAGAACTCCCCATCATCATCAGAATCTTTCCTAATGGCGATGCCTGCATATTTTAATAAGGTAAATGAGTCTGTAGTAGATCGTAGCTGGCACTTCCCATTTGGTTATGGTGCTATCATGTATGTACGTGACTTGATGACAGGCGACCTCTTGCAGTCTACCAAGAACTATGCCCAGCACTTTTACTATTGGGCACAGAACAAGTATCAGGGTGACGGCTATGTATTCGGTCAGTACATCAGTACCTATTATTATAGCTTTATCCTGACCATCAACAACATGGTTGGTGCTGTCAACCCAGACAATGCCACCGATGAGCAGTTGGGTTACCTTGGTGCAGGCTTGGCTTTCCGTGCTTTGTGCTATATTGACCTTGCCCGTATGTACGAGTTCCTGCCTAACGACAAGACAAGCAATATCAATGCCGATGGTAATGACGTTAGCGGACTTACAGTACCTATTGTAACAGCAGAGATGAATCAGGCTGACGCCCTCAACAACCCTCGTGCAACTCACGAGAAGATGAAGGAGTTTATCGAGAGCGACCTCAACAAGGCAGAGGAGTATATCAAGCACTTGACAAAAACAGCTGGTGGCGTGCTTCCTGATTTGTCTTGTGTCTATGGTCTGAAGGCTCGTCTGTATATGTGGGATGGCGACTACGAGAATGCTGCCAAGTATGCGCGTCTTGCCATCAACAATGCCAAGGTTCAGCCTATGAGCGAAGAGGCTTGCACTAACTATAAGACTGGTTTCAACGACATCACAAAGTGGATGTGGGGTGCTACCCAGACCTCTGAGGATACCTCTGTTAAGACAGGTATTGTCAACTGGACTTCATGGCTCAGCAACCAGACTACATTTGGATATACTGGTTATGGCGAAGAGAATATGCCTTTCAATGAGATTGACAAGAGAATGTACGAGCGTATCAGCGATACTGACTTCCGCAAGACGGAATTCAAGGCTCCTGAAGGTTCTGAATTGGCTGATAAGGTGATTCAGATACCTGCAACAAAGAGCTTGGCAGACAAGCGTATGCCAGCATATGCATCTGTAAAGTTCCGTCCTAACGAGGGTAATACTGACGATCCTAACATCGGTGCCGCTTCTTCTTATCCTATTATGCGTGTTGAAGAAATGTACTTTATCGAGGCAGAGGCTGTAGCTCACACCAATGCTGCCAAGGGTAAGGAACTGTTGGAAACCTTTATGAAGACCTATCGCGACCCTCAGTACACCTGCAAGGTGTCATCAACAGATGACGTGGTTGAGGAAATCGTATTCCAGAAGCGTGTAGAGCTTTGGGGTGAGGGTCAGACCTTCTTTGATATCAAGCGTTTGAACTACTCAGTAACCCGTGGTTATCCAGGTACCAACTGGTACGACCTGACTCGTCTCAACACCAAAGGCCGTCCTGCATGGATGAACCTCGTATTCGTAGCTTACGAGGGTGACCGCAATCAGGGAGTAAGAGGTATGAACAACCCAGATCCATCTGATCTCTATACTCCATGGACTGAGCAATAGTAGTTTTTTTAAACGAATAGATAAACAGACACAATTATGAAAAAAGCATTCAAATTTTCATATATGGTACTCCTGAGCTTGGTGGCATTCGCCATCAGCTCATGTACCAGCGACTACGACTACACGGGTGCGCCTAAGGTAGCTAACGAAGTGTTCTTCAGCAATACCCAGGAGTCGAAGATAGAGTTGAGCAAGAGCAACTCAAGCTTTGTTGTTACACTTCATCGTGTAAAAACAGAGGGAGAACAGACAGTTCTTTTGAAATATACAGCTGATGAGGGTAGTATTTTCAATGTGCCTAACCATGTGACATTTGCCGATGGTAAGGCTGAGGCTCCTATCACTATCACTTACAATCCTGAGAATTTGCAGTATGGTACTTATAATGGCGGTACCATCAGCGTTGCCAGTGAGGATTGTGACACAACATACGGTATAGGTTCATTTACCTTTAAGGCTGGTGCTACAGAATGGATGGATATTACTTCTAATAAGTCGATGGGTGCTTACCGTGAGGATGTGCTGACTACATTCTTCAGTGTAGATAATGCTGTTGACGAAGTGAAGATTCAGAAGAGTGTTGTCGAGGAAGGCAAGTACCGTATCGTCAATCCTTATGCTTCATGGGAAGGAGAAGAGGGTACTACCTATGATTCCGAGAACGATCATTACTGGGTAATCAATGCTACCGATCCAGATTTCGTCTATGTAGAAACTTGTCATACAGGTTTTGCTATCGGTAATTATGGTGAGATTACAGTTTCAAGTAATGTTGCTTACAACTTGGAGGGTGGAGTATCTCTTGATCTTATCAAGTCAAAGAAGCCAGAGTGGTTCGGTACCTTGAAGGATGGTATCATAACCATGCCAGCAAATACATTATTGATTTCTATGGCAAATTTCCAGGAAGGTGGCATGTTTCCAGCCAACAAGAGTGGTTTGTTTGCTATAGCTCTTCCTGGTAAGGCAATCGCTAATTACAGTGTCGAGGCTGCCTATAAGGGTCGTTTCACCGATGCCAATGACAATGATTTCGCGCAGGTAACTATGTCTTTGAGCGCAGATGTCGCCAAGGTGAAGTACGCTCTTGTTCCTGCAAGCAGCGACTTGAATGCTACAGTAAGCGGTATCGTTGATGGCAGTGTGGCTTCTGAGGAAGTATCAGCTTCTGGTGATGTTCAGGTTCCTTTCGATGAGACTGGCAAGTATGTTCTCGTAATGGTCATGTATAATGCAAATGGTGAGGCTGTAGGTTCAGATGTACTTAATCTCTCACTCAAGTCAAGCAAGGATGCTGCCGAGGTTTGGAATGATGTTGCTGCTGGTACAGTAACCATTGGAGCCAAGAGTTACGGTTCTATTTTGTTCGAAGAGGATCCAGGTGTGCTCATGGGTAAGCCTGTTGTTACAGAAGGTGTACTCTCACAGAGTGGTAGCGATCCTACCAAGTTCCGTATTACTCCTTTTGCTGTTGAGAAAGCTCCATTGGAGTTTACTGTTGCAGAGGATGGTTCAATCACTGTAGAAACACAGGAGACAGGTCTTGCTCTTCAGGATGGTACAGCCATCTTGGTAACTGATATTGTGACTTACTTTGGTGCTGATACTGATTATGGTAAGCTCTTTGCAAGCAAGGGATTCCTTTCTAAGTATGACAGTAGCAAGAAGCTCTATACCTTCTTCAATGTCTATACAGATGCCTCAGACAATGCGTATGCATTCGAGTCTGATACCTTCGAGGTAACAGATGAGGGTGAGGCTAAGATTCATGCTGCTTTTGCCAAGGCAAAGAAGGCTGCAGCACATCATTCAGCTGTAGTTTCTGCCAAGGCACATAAGATGTATGTGGCTAAGCGTGGAGCTTGGACTAAGTAATACAAGCGTTTTTCCATAAACAAAAACACGATATGAGTTGAGGCTCCAGATAACTTGAATGGTTTTCTGGAGCCTTGTTTTTTCTAAACAGCTTTTAGAACAAAAGAAATATGATGATGAAAAGAAATATGAAACTACTGATGCTTGCTTCCCTACTGGGCTTTGTGGCTCTTTCTGCTCAAGCTGTACCTGCCAAAAAGGGTGTGTGGCGTATGGTGACATTGGCTGATGGAACTCAGAAAAGGGTGGAACTTCGTGGTGATGAATTCTGCAGCTACTGGGTGGATGCTGAAGGCGTTAGCTATAATCTGGACAGCGAAAGCAAGCGATATGTAAGAGTTGATGCCAATGCTCTGCAACTACGTGCGAGTCAGTTGCGTGCCAAAGCCAATCAAGACCGTATTGAGCGTATGGCGAAGGCTCGTCACATGACTGCGAAAAAGAGTTTGGGGCAAACTAATGGTTCTTATTTTGGCAAGAAGAAAGGTCTTATCATCCTGGTGCAGTACAAGGATAAGAAGTTCAAGTTTGGCCACAACCAGAAGATGTATAACAGGATGGCTAATGAGACTGGTTATGCAAATTCGCTCGGCTTTGTGGGCAGTGTGAAAGATTATTTCCTGGCACAGAGTAATGGACAGTTTGAACTGGACTTTGATGTGGTGGGACCTTATACACTCAATCATGAATATGCTTACTATGGCGCACCTTCTGGAAACTCACATGATGTCCGTCCTTGTGACATGGTGTATGATGCTTGTCGTTTGGCAGACCCTGACGTCAACTTTGCTGACTATGATTGGGATGGCGATGGCTATGTGGAGCAAGTGTATGTTCTCTTTGCAGGACTCGGACAGGCTGCAGGTGGTGATGAAAATACTATTTGGCCTCATGAATACAAATTGCAAGAAGGAAACAACGGTTCGTATGTAAGCAAGGACAATAATGTGGTGGTAAATACATACGCTTGTGGACCGGAACTTACCTTACAATATACTCCTGTTGCTTACAGGGAACGTGTAGACGGTATTGGAACTCTCTGTCATGAGTTCTCTCATTGTTTAGGTTATCCAGACCTGTATGATACTGGTAATGGTGGAAATTTCGGAATGGGTGAATTCGACCTGATGGATGCAGGAAGCTATAATGGTGAGAGCTTCTGTCCTCCCAACTATTCCGCCTATGAAAAATGGTTTGCAGGCTGGATAACTCCCACTGTACTGGATAAACCAGCATCTGTAAAAGGTATGCAGGTTCAAGATGTGAAGTATGGACAGGCATTTGTTGTGTACAATGACAATAACAAGAATGAGTATTATCTTATCGAGAACAGACAACAGAATGTGGGTATCTGGGACAAGCAGCTGCCAGCCAGTGGCATGATGATTACCCATGTGGACTATGACAAGAATATCTGGGAGTGGAACAATGTCAATACCATTGTCAATTATAGTGGTGACTATGCTTATCTTAACAACGATCATCAGCGTCTTACTATCTTCCATGCTGACAACGAAGAAGGTGCTTCTACAAAATCGCAGGCTGGTGACTTGTACCCATTTAATGGTAACAACAGTCTTACCGACACCTCTTCGCCTGCAGCTACCATCTATCAGGGCGGAACAACCATGGGCAAGCCTATCACCAACATTACTCAGAATGAAGATGGAAGCATCGACTTCGACTTCATGGGTGGCAGTAACGACAATATCATCTCGGGTATTCACTTCATAGAGAATGATGAGATGTCTTCTTTGGGCCAGGGTGTTTACTCTTTGGACGGTCGTTATATGGGCACTTCTGCCAACGGCCTTGACAAAGGCATATATATCGTGAACGGTAAGAAGATTGTCAAATAAAGTATGAAACAGAGAAATCTTATATTGCTTTTCTGTGCAGTCCTGTTGGTGGCAGGCTGTACGGAAAAGAAACAAAATCACATGAAGTCGCCCGACTTTGAGGTGAGTCAAGTACTTAAGGACTCCATGCCGGAGCCTGTTAAGTTGGATAGCGACCTGCTCTCTGATGCAGGTACCGTCGTTCCTTACTTCCCAGGAGGTCTGAAAGCCATGCGTGCTTTCATTGCCAGACATGTGCGTTATCCTGAGGCTGCCCGCACGTTGAAAAAGGAAGGCAGGGTTATCATTTCTGCTCAGGTAGACACCAAGGGCAATCTCTCTCAATACAAGGTGATGATGAGCGACGACCCTCTTTTCGACAAGGAGGCTTTGAGAGTGGTAAAGTTGATGCCTCGCTTTGTGCCTGAGGGGAAAGGCAAGGTCGTTGCCGGCACAGTAAAGATTCCCGTCATGTTCAGATTGAAATAAAGCTGCCGCTTCCTTATCCTATCAAATACATTGCCCACCCATGGTTACTTACCGTACCAAGGGTGGGCATTTCTTTTTATCTCCCTTACTCTCAAACATTTTTCTATAATTCCTTGCTTCTTTCAGAAGAAAAGCGTATCTTTTCAGAAGATTAGCTGCACTCGGCAATTTGAAAGCAAGCTTTCATTGCGCTCACTGGCATAATCTTTGCAGAAGAAGCGATACTCTCTAATCATGGAGATATGTTTTTAGATATGGCTTTACCAATCCATAATTTTACGTATATCAAAGCTTACAGAGCCAAATCTATCAAACTGAGACAACCAAGCTGGTACCTCCTTATTCATCCATCCCATAACATTCTTCATTTCATCGTGTATCATCTCAACTTCATCGAGATTCCAACAAATTGCTTCATTATGATCTATCCTATTGCGCAAGCGACGGAATTTGTTTAAGAAGCTAGCAACTATCTTTCTTTGCCGATTAGCTTTCTTCATAAAGGGGAAAGCTCTCCTTAAATCTTTCCAAAGGATACGTTCGTAGTTTCTATTAAAAAGGGATGTCCAGAAGCCCCAGGTCAATTCTGCTGTAATCTTTGCTGTGGTTATATCTTCTCCTCGTGCAGCAATTTGTTTCTTAGCTGTGCTTATATATTTATTCAGCTCCATTAAGCCTGGAGTTGTAGAGAATACGACATACCAATCTTCTCTTTTGGCAAATGCCACAAGTTCCCGAACTACGGAATTACGGAGTTCTACCTAAAAGACGGAAAGACATGGGTACATAGCTTCGGAAAGCATTATGTTACATTGATAATGCTTAATTGCCTTTACTTCATCCTCGGGATAGAGCAAGAAATATTTCTTCATTCTATCTACAGAGAAAACTTTTTCGAAAAAATCTTTGGTATATTCCATTTTAATTCTTACCTTTGCAGTGCAGTCCCGGTAAGGCCCTCTCCCAGATTATTCGATGCTGGTGATGACCCCGGGTTTTTTGTTTTTGCAAAAGTACATAATTCTTTTGATTGTAACAACAAAAAGTCTATTTACTTTGCTTTTTCTCGTTATCTTCTTCACTCTCAAACATTTTCCAGAAAATGCTTGCATCTTTCAGAAGAAAAATAAATCTTTGCATAAGATTTGCTGCGCTCGGCAATTTGAAAGCAAGCTTTCATTGCACTCACTGGCATAATCTTTGCAATCGAGAAAAGTAGAATCATTAAAATAAGGAGGTTAAGTATGGATTTATATGATAGCAAAAGACAAGAAAGATTAGAGGCTGCAAGAAAGGCTTCTGTAGCCAGCAAAGAAGCGGCAAGAAAATTCCTCATTGAGGCAGGAATTTTGTTGCCTAACGGAGAAGCTGCACCACATTTGCGATAGAAATATGAATGAATCTCTTTATTCCAGACGCTCCAATCTTGTGATTGGATTTCATGGTTGCGACCAATCTGTAGTAGAAGCAGTCATTGCTGGCAAGACAGAACTTCTTGCCAGCACAAATGATTATGACTGGTTGGGAAATGGCATCTACTTTTGGGAAGGAC
>OMAR01000344.1_pt1 | contig 16472 bp, 13 predicted proteins | sample 1644651 | NCBI WGS metagenome assembly OMAR01 (sample SAMEA103958128, study PRJEB25191) | human gut metagenome | reverse complement strand
GTTCAGGACTTGTTATTAACGGCAAACTCGTAAGAGGTGCAGATAACGCAGCGGGTGAAATCGGACATATTAAATTGAATATGCAGGGCGGGCCTCTTTGCGGATGCGGCGACAGAGGCTGTCTTGAAGCTTATGCGTCAGGTCCTAGCATTGTTGCTATGGCAGAAGAATATATAAGAGGCGGAAAGTCAACCAAGTACAGAGAACTTGCAAACCCTGATATAACTCCGTACATTGTGGCTGTAGCAGCAAAAGAAGGCGATCCTGTTGCAAAACAGATTTTTAGAATTATGGGTGAATATATCGGAATGGGTCTGGTAAGCGTTGTTAACCTTCTTAATCCTGAAAAAATTATTATTGGCGGCGGTGTTGCTGATGCAGGCGATATACTTCTTGACCCGATAAAAGAAACAATTGCTAAACGTGCAATGACTATTCAGCGAGAAGTACAAGTTGTTCCGGCTCAGTTAGGAAACACTGCCGGTGTAATTGGCGCAAGCTTATTGATTAAATCATAGAAAAAAGGCTTCCAATCGGAAGCCTTTTTTTTGTTTGCTATAAAATTTCCATAACCGGATCTGAGTGTCTTATTTCAGGAATTTCCTTCAAGTTAGGAAGCTCAATGGGTTTAGGTGTATTTTTTGCTTCGGCTGCTTTTTCCGGCATCGGAGCCTTTGCCTGTTTAACTTTTGCGATAGCAGGATCAGGATTTGCCTTTTGTCTGTTGTATTCAAGCATAATCTGGTTTACAAATCTCTTTGTTTCGCCGTACGGAGGTATTTGACCGCCGAATTTTTTTACATTTCCTGGGCCTGCATTGTAAGCTGCAAGCGCAAGTTCTGTAGAACCGAACATTTTATACATCATCTTATAATAAGTAAGTCCGGCTTTAATGTTTTCACTCAAGTAATAAGGGTTAAAGCCCATTCTGTGGGCAGTAGACGGAAGCAGCTGGAAAACTCCGACTGCACCGTAAGGACTTTTCAGCTCGTGTCTGAAGCCTGATTCTTTCTTAGCAATGCTTAATGCTAATGCGGGGTCAACATTCATCTCAATTGAATGTTTTACTATGGTTTCTTTAATTACACTCTCAGGAGTTGGAGCAGCTTGCACCCTAACGCATAGCAAAGCCAGCAATGCAATAGTTGTTAAGACTGTTTTTCTAATCATTGAAATCCTCTTATATTATTTGTAAATTGGATTCTGTATACTATTCTCAAAAATCCTCCCTACGGTTTCACTTTGTTCTCGCTTAGTTCCCATCAAAGCGTCTTTCCTAAATTTTTAGCTATCCTGTACAAGCCCCGACGGCTCATGACTAAAAACTTGTTAGGCGACTATCTCTGTTGTTCCCCGCGCTCCGGCTTGGATAAATAATTATACAGAATTTATGTCAAATCCATATTAATACAAAAAAGAAATTTTTTCAACCCTTTTGTTGTAAAATGTACACTTAATAGCCTTACCGGCTATTTATACAATGCTGAATTTTCGGTTAAGCAGACGGTGTTTGCCGCACAGAAAATCTTCTTCTGTTGTGTAGAGATTAATGAACTTATCAAAATTCATTAACGTAAGAAGTGAGAATATATCAGATTGTATATTGAAAAATCCTGCCTTAAACTCCCTTGCTGCATCCAAGAAATCTATTGTGCAGTCCTGAACATAGCTTAAATCAAGACCTACAGTCTGATGAGAATGATATTTTAACTCTTCAACCAGCCTGTTAGTTTCTCTTGCATCCAGTTTTGGACTCAGCGGGGTTATAATGCAAAATTTTTGTGAACTCTGGATTTCCATACTATTATTTTAATAAGATTTGTGTGGAATATTAATTACCCGAAATTATGAAAAATCTCCAACTAAGGTATTATAAAATTTTGTAAAGTTATTGTATAATAATTTTGCATGTAATAACGTGTAAGGACGTTTCTGACGACCATTCTCGAACAACAGTATTACGGTCATATAGTCGAGAAAGGAGGTCGCACATGACAGAATGGCTAATAAAAGTAGCTATCACCTTGTTAGTACTGATAGCTACTTTACAAAAACATTATAACCTATTTGGTTATGATTTTCAAGTCTGGTTATGCGAACCTGATTATTGACACGGAGTTGTTTTCTGTAGTAATCTAAATACAGACATGTCTTTTATGGGAAGGGATTTATGTACATAAAACAGTTGGAGATAGACAACTTTAAGTCGTTTGCGAATAAAGTCGATATTCCTATGCTGCAAGGTTTTACAACCATTTCAGGGCCGAACGGCTCAGGAAAGAGCAATATTATCGATAGTATTCTTTTCGCTCTAGGGCTTTCAACAAGCCGTACGCTCCGTGCTGAAAAGCTCTTCCACCTTATATCAACCTACAATAAAAGAAACGAAGCCTTTGTAAAAGTTACTTTCGGCGAAACCGAGGACGGTGATTTTTCTGTGGCAAGGCGCATCAGAAAATCTTCGCAGGGATTTAATAGTATTTACTATCTTGATGACAAGATTGCAACGCTTTCTGATATTCACGCAAAACTTGAAAAATACAACATCACGCCTAACAGTTACAACGTAATGATGCAGGGCGATGTAATGAGTATTACAAACTGTACGCCGGGCGAGCGCCGTAAAATTATTGATGAAATTGCAGGTATTGCAGACTTTGACAGGCGTATAGAACAGGCAACAAATGAGTTAGATACCGTTGAAAAACGTGTAGTTAATTCAACCCTTATTCTTAACGAGGTTAACACCCGTCTTGAACAGCTTAAGGAAGAAAAAGAAGTTGCACTAAAGTATCAAAAGCTTAAGGAAGAAAAAAACGGTTTAGAAAGTCAGATAAATACGGTTAAGTTTTTTGACTTGCGCAGAAATATTGAAAAAGCGCATGAAAATATTCTTGAATTTACCAAAAAGAAAAAGGAAGAAGAATTAAAGTCAAAGGATTTGGAAGAACGGCTTAAACTCATCAAAGAGAAGTATGATGAGATTTCCAAAACAATTACGGAAAAAGGCGAAGGCCATCAGCTTGAATTAAAGCAAAAAGCCGAAGAAATCAAAGGTTCTATTGCACGGAAAAATTCTTCAATCGTGTTTGCTGACAAACAAATTCAGGATAACCTTAAAACAATTGAGAATACCAGAAACGGTATTGAAGTTCAGCAGGGAAAAATTAAGGATTCAGAGCTGAAAATTTCGCTCAAACAGGATGAGATTAAGGGCATTGAGAAGAATATAGAGGAGCAGAAGGCTGTTCTGCATAAAATTCTTGAAGATATGTCCGGCTTGAATGAAACAGCTGAGAAACATATAGAAAAACGAAATACATTAAGAAAAGAGCTGGAAGCTTTGCAGGATAAGGAAACAAAGCTTATTCAAAAGCAGGCTCCGCTGGAAGCAGATTTGTCAACGAAGAAAAAATCTCTTGAAGATGCAAGGGGTAAATTGGCTGAACTTGAGGCATTCAAAGCGAATTTCTCTGAAACAAAAGCTTCAAAAGAACTTTTGATAGAACAATTAGGTAAAGAACTTGACGATTTCAAAATTATCCTTAAGAACACATTGTATGAATATGATAAGACTAAAAATGAAATCACAGACATGGACTACGACCTTCAAACTGCACGTAAGAAAATATATCAGCTTGAAGCAGTTAAGCAAGCGAACGAAGATGCTAACCTCGGACGTGCGGTTGATACAGTTATAGGAGCGAACATCAGCGGTGTTCACGCACCTCTTATGAAACTGGGTCAGGTTGACGAAGAATATTCTACTGCAATGGAAATCGCAGTTGGCGGAAGAATGGCTCACATTGTTGTTGATGATGAGCATGTTGCTTCAACCTGTATTGAACTCTTGAAATCTTCAAACGCCGGCAGAGCAACATTTGTTCCGCTTAACAAAATTGTTAAATGTCCAAGAAGCCTTAATCTTCCGAAAGATAAGGGTGTAATTGACTTCGCGATTAACCTGATTGACTTTGACGATGAGTATTTGAACGCTTTCTATTATGCAGTCGGCGAAACTCTTGTTGTTGAGGATAGAAGTGTTGCAAACAAATTAATCGGAAAGTATAGAATGGTTACGCTCTCCGGCGACCTGTTTGAGAAATCAGGTTCAATTACGGGCGGTGCTGTTCGTAAAACGGGCTTGAAGTTTGCGCAAAACTCCGACAGTGAAATTGATACGCTTAAATCAAGGCTTAAGGATATGGAATCAAAATATGCAGCTTTGATTTCCAAGCGTTCTTCTCTTGAAGGAAAAATGGAAGATGTCAGAGGTAAATATTCTTCTTCTACGACTGAATTTAACAAGGCAAAACTTGAACTTGCTAACCTTGAAACAAGTTTTGCAAATACACAGCAGAACATTGATGAAAAACAGGAGTTCATTAAGGTTACGGAGCCGGAAATTACATCAATAGAAAAAACGCTGGACAAGATTGAAGAAGAACATATTGATATTTCAGAAAAAATGACAGATGTTCAGACTTCAATCACAGAAGTAGAAAAGCTTATGAACGATGCTGACCTTAAGGATTTGAAAGAGAAAACAGCCGGAGTCGAAGCTGAGATTAAGCGCTATGAAAAGAATATGGCGGATGCGAATAACGAAATCGAAGGTCTGCACCAGAGAATTGATTTTATAAATACAACAATCAAAACGCACAATGATACGATAGAGCGTTCTCTTGGCGTAAATAAAGATTTGGAGCTTGATAAAGCTAAATTTGCAGAAGAAATTAAAGGTTTGAATGAGCAGCTTGAAGTTCTGGAAATTCAGATTAAGGAGATTACCGACAAGCTGGGTGAACTCTTAAAACAGAGGGATGATATTAACAAAGACCTTGTTGATATTGAAACTCAGAGAAACCTTAAGGCTTCTGATATTGAGAAAATTGCCGAGCAGATAGAATCTTTCAAGGCCAGAAGACGCGAGTTAGAGCCTCAGCTTGAAGAAACAAGAAGTGTTCTTACTGAGGCGGGGGTAAATATTAATGAACTTACGCCTGTTGAGATGTCGATTGAAGAAATTACTTCTCGTATTCAGCGTTTGCAGAAGAGAATGGACGATTTGGGCGCTGTTAATATGAAGGCGCTTGAAGATTTTGAAAATGTATCTGCACGTCAGCAAGAACTCCATAGCCAGATTGAAACTTTGAGTCATGAAAGAGAACAAATCTTAGAAAGAATGCGCGGGTATGAGGATTTGAAGAAAGAAACTTTCCTCAAAACTTATAATGTGATTAATGAAAACTTTAAAGATATATTCCACAGGCTTTCTGATGGTGAAGGAACGTTAATTCTGGAAAATGAGGAGAAACCTTTTGAAGGCGGGCTTGATATTGAGGCGCAGCCTAGAGATAAAAAGAAGCAGCGTCTTGCGGGTATGTCGGGCGGAGAAAAGGCTTTAACAGCGCTTTCTTTCGTATTTGCTATTCAAAAGTATATGCCGGCTCCTTTCTATGCGTTTGACGAAGTTGATGCAAGTTTGGATGGTATAAATGTAGAAAAATTAGCGCATATCGTTCAGTCGCAGGCTGAAACGACTCAGTTTATTGTTGTAAGCCACAGAAAACCAATGATTGAATCTGCAAACAGGACAATCGGGGTTACGCAGAAGGAAAAAGGAATTTCAAAGGTTACAGGGGTTAAGCTGAGGGATTAAACTCCTGAATTTGAAGGAGTACTCAAGGGAAGAAACAATTTAAAATACAAATATGGCAGTAAATAATATAGACAGCACGAATATTTTACATCAGCAGGAGAAAAGCTTTGTTCAGGAAGCAGAAGTCGATGGTATAGAAATCCTTGTTAATATGGCAAAACAAGGAAAAATCGACCCGTGGAATGTTGATATTGTTGAGGTTACGGATAAATATCTTATGCACCTTTTCCAATCAAAAGCGCAGAATTTGCGGCTAACCGGCAGAACTTTATTATTTGCAGCTATTCTTTTAAAGCTTAAGTCAAATGTTCTGGAGGGGATTGATGTTCTTGATTTTGAACCTCAGCATCAGGACGAATTTAATTATGATGACGAAATGCCTCTTGACTATGAGGAAGAGTATATTCCGACAAATAATGTAATTTCTATTGACGAAGTTTTGCAGAGAAGAACAAGCGTAAGGCTTAATCATAACCGCGTTGTTACACTGCGTGACTTAATCCGTCAATTGGAATTTTATGAAATGCTTGATAAAAAGCAGTCTTTGAAAAACGCTCACGAGCGTGCAAAAAGACGTGTTCAAAATTATGCAAGACTTTCACCTGATGATATTATTAACCTTGCGCATGATGAGTATATCGAAAACGGGGTTCAGCGGCTGAAAGCTAATCTTTCTGAAATTTTGAGCAGGCAGGATAAGATTGAATTAAATGAACTTACGCTTCTGGGGATGGATAAGATTAGCGCTTATATTTCACTTCTGTTTCTTACAGTTGAAAGTGATTATGATTTGGAGCAGGATGAGTTTTACGGTGATTTATACGTAATTAAGCGTGAGGAAAATCCAGCAGAAGAATTGGATAGAAGTATAAATAATGTACAAAATATTTTAGCGGAGGAAACGAATGGAACAGTTGAAATCCAGAATTGAAGCCGTTTTATTTGTAACCGCAAAAGTGCTTCAAATTAAGGATATTGCAGAAATTCTGGAAGAAGAGCCGGAAAAAGTAGAGGAGGCGCTTCTGGAATTAATTATGGATTACGCTTCCAGAGAAGGGGCGTTAGAAATTGATGACGAGAACGGGTATATTTTACAGGTTAAAGAAGAACATCTTGATATTGTTGAGAAACTTTGTCCTGTTGAGTTAAAACCTCCTGTCTTGAAAACATTGACAGTAATTGCGCTGAAAGAACCTATAAGACAGTCGCTGCTTAAAGATTTGCGCGGGTCTAATGCGTATGAACATGTGCAGGAACTTTTGGAAAAGGGGCTTATTTCCAGACATAAGGATAAGAACGGACGCTCTTTTAATATAAAAACAACTCCTAAGTTTGCCGAGTATTTTAAGCTCAAAGGCGATGTCAGAGCGCTGGTTAAGACTCTTAACATAGACAAAGGGGTAAAAGATGATGAGGAAGATATGCGTCAAGCTACTCCGCCGGATGCAAAAGGGGTAAAGGATGAGTAGTAGTAGAGTTGTTCTCTATTCTCTGCTTGCGACAGGGCTAGCTGCTGCATTTTATTTTAATAGTAATGCTGATACTATTTATGCGCAATTGGGAAATCGTTATTATAAGCAGAACAATATAAAAAAGGCACAGGAGTTTTACGAAAAATCTTTTGCTCTCGGAAACAAAGACACCGGAATAAGAGAAATTTATGTAAATTCTATAATTAATTCTCCTCTGGATATTGACGCGCAGGAAAAACTTGTCAGGCTGGCAGAGGACAACATCCAGGATGCAGCCTCAACAAAGGCAAAGTATTTTTTATATGATTTAAAGCGTGAAATTCACAGGCAATATCCTTTAAACTATATTAAGCAGGCTCCTTTTAACCAGCAGATTGTCAGATGGAATAAATTCCCTATAACCTATGGGTTTAAAAACAGTGCGGGGGTGCCACGGGAGTTTGTTAACGAAATAAGCAATGCTTTTTCTGAATGGGAAAGAGAAGGCAATGTGATGTTTAGTGAAACAGCGGAAAGTCCTAATATTGTCATTAACTTTGTTAAGAACAACAAAAATGAAAGTATGGAATACGGAAAAAAGTATGTTGTTGCTTATACAGAACCTAAAATTTCCGGTGATATTTTAGAAGGTATGAATATTAATTTTTATATTCAGGATCCTGAAGGCAAAAATTTTACACGAAACCAAATTTACAATACAGCATTGCATGAAATCTTTCACGCGCTCGGTTTTATGGGTCATAGCTTTGACCCTGATAATATAATGTATCTTGCAAAAGACAATAATGCTATCGCAAACGATACGCGTGAATCGCTGACAGAAGCTGATACAAGCACGCTGCAGCTTCTTTACAAAATAAAACCGGATGTGACAAATTCTTCTGTGCTCAAAAGCGAATATGTTCCATATCTTGTGCTCGGCGATGACGAAGAGCTAAATTCTTCAAAAGCAAGAGAAGCAAAAAATTATATTTACCACGCTCCGACACTTCCGAGCGGGTATATAGATCTTGCAGAAAGCCTTGTTGCAGAGAAACGTTATCCGGAAGCCATAAGAAATTTGGAAAAAGCTCTTAGTCTTGCTGATACAGACGATATGAGGTACATAATTTATTATAACCTTGCAGTTTCTTATTCTTATATAAGCCATACGGAAATGGCGGTAGATTATTTAAGTAAAGCGATGGAAATACAAAACAATGAAGAACTTCATCTATTAAAAGCGGAGATTTTGAAAAATACTGATAAAGAAGCTGCAAAAAAAGAATTTATATATTTAATCGGTATTTCACCTGATAATCCGGATTATACGACAAAGCTTGCTAATATATATATACAAGATTATGATTATTTGAAAGCTAGAAAAATTTTGAAAGATTTTCTGAAACGTAATCCAGAGTTCAAGAAAGATAAGCGATTTTCTCCATACGGGATATTGCTCTTCTAGATACTTTATGATATTTTTCAGATATGAAGATTAGTTCTGTAAATTCAATTATCACACCAAAGACAACGGGATATGCCGCAACGACTGCATTAGGTCTTGCTGTGTGGAGCGGGGTGAGTAAGAATAAAACTTTTAGAAAACAACACAAACCGCTCGCCTATCTGACAGCAATTCTAACCGCAATACATATTGGTTTAATTGAGTATTACCATCACAAATACAAAAAAATGTAACAAATTACACTTATTCAACTGTATGATTGTTACATTTTTTTATTCTTTATTATACAATTGTTTTAGGGTTAAAAACACTAGAGGTAGAAATGTTCAACGAAATTAAAACTCACGAAATCACTGTCGATATTGTAATTCTAACAATAAAAGACGATGCACTTCAAGTTTTGCTGGTAAAACGTAACAATGAACCTTTCAAAGATAAATGGGCAATACCGGGTGGATATGTCAGAATGTCCGAGAACTTAGACGAAGCAGCAATGAGGGTTCTTAAAGAAAAAACCAATGTTGATAACATTTATCTAGAACAGCTTTATACATTTGGCGATCCTTTGAGACACCCTGTTTCAAGAGTCATAACTTGTGCTTATTTCGCGTTAATAAGGGCAGAAGATTTCAATGTCGTTACAACTGCGGAGCTTGCGTGGCATAAGGTTTCAGACTTGCCTCCTCTGGCATTTGACCACAAGGAAATTATACAGTATTCACTAAAACGTACCAGAGAACGTTTGGAAATGTGTCCGGTAGCGTACCAGCTTTTAAATGAAAAGTTTACACTTACTGAAATGCAGAAAGCTTATGAAATGATTATGGAAAAGAAACTTGATAAGCGGAATTTCAGAAAAAAAGTAATTACAACAGACGGATTGAGAGAGCTGAACGAGTTTTCTAAATCATCGTCCAAGCGTCCGGCAAGGTTATATACATTTGACAATATTAAGTTAAACTCAAAAAGGGCGCACTTTATTAAAAAGGAGAATAAATGTTAGCAATTGTTTGGACAATAGAAGTAATATCATCTTTATTATTAATCGTATTGATACTAATGCACTCTCCAAAAGGAGACGGCATCGCAGGGATTGGAAACGCAGCGCAGATGTTTTCTTCTCAAAAGAGTGCTGAAAAAGGGTTGAATAAATTGACCGGAATTGTTGCCGGAATATTTGTTCTTTGTGTATTTCTTTTAGGATTTGGCATTATTAAATAAATGGATGAAAATTTCTCCAGAAATGTTTTATATTGGGGTGAGGATGCTCAAAATAAAATAGCTTCTTCACATATTGCAGTGTTCGGGCTCGGCGGAGTCGGCGGATTTTGTGCTGAAACTCTTGCAAGAAGCGGGATTGGAGAACTTACATTAGTTGATTTTGACAAGGTGTCTAAATCTAATATCAACCGCCAGATTGTTGCTCTTAATTCCACTGTAGGAATGTTTAAGACTGAACTTTTTGAAAAAAGACTTAAGGATATAAATCCTGAAATAAAACTTCATCTGATAAATGATTTTTATCAGGAAAGTTTTGATTTTAGCGGGATTAATTATGTTGCTGATGCGATTGATACAATGCGTTCAAAAATTAATCTTCTTGTAAAATGTGTTTCTGAGAATGTTAAAGTCATATCATCAATGGGGGCAGGGAACAGAATTAATCCTGAAAAACTCTACATCTCTGATATTTCGGAAATCCATGATAAGAAAGCTCCTTTTGTTTCCAATGTTATTTATCAGTTGAAGAAAAAAGGAATTGAAACCGGTATAACTGTAGTTACGAGTGATGAAAAGCCTTTTGTTCAGGAAAAGATTTCTGAAATTGAGAATATTAGAACCGGAAACGGCGAGGTGGTACAATTTAATAAGATTATTCCTTCATCAACTCCTTTTGTGGCATCCTGTGCAGGAATTTTTATGGCATCAAAAATTGTTAATGATTTAATCGGGAGATAGAAAAATGTATACAATTAAAGAAGTAGCTGATAAAATGGAGATTTCAGAGCATACGCTTAGATTTTGGGCAAAAAGCGGATTTTTCCCTTTCATAAAGCGAAACGAGAATAATATAAGGCTTTTTTCTGAGGATGATTTGAACTGGGTTAAAATAGTCAAGTGCCTTCGTTCGATAGGTACAGAAACAAAGCTTGTAAAAAGATATATTGATTTATGTATAATCGGGGATTCTACAATTCCCGAGCGCTATGAAATTATAAAAACAACAAAAGAAAAGGCTTTGCAGCAGATGGAAGAACTGAAAGTCCAGCTTGATTTACTCAATTATAAAGAAGCTCATTATAAAAATTTGATTAAAAATAATCTGGGTGACAGCTGGAATCCTATGAACATGACAAAGTCGGATGAAGTTGCTGTTTAGTTAAAAATCGTGTAATCATATGATTGACATGCTATGCGTAAGATTTTACCATATTTCTATATAACTTGTGGGAATTGGAGAGTTGCATGAATATAAAACTTACGCGTAAACAGTTAGCTGTAATAATTTTGCTTATTATAATTGTTCCGATTATTTATAATAAAACGTCTGGGTTGATTATTGGTATGCTTCAAAAACAGGCAATGAGAATGCCTAAAGAGGTTGTTGTTGACAACCCTCATATGGAGCAGGTTAATGTGTCAGCAGAGTCAACAGGAAGAGTTGAGGCTCAATATTCAATTGATGTAATAGCACGAGTTTCAGGTTTTTTGTTGAAAAAGTATTTTAAAGAAGGTGATTTTGTTAAAAAAGGTCAGCTTCTTTTTCAAATTGACCCTAGAGAGTATCAACTTTCTGTGAATAATTCCAGAGCTGCTGTTAATCAGTATCAGGCACTTTATACTAATGCACAGCAGGAATGGCACAGGGCAAATGCTCTTGTGAAAGAAGATTTGATTAGCCGTTCTGACGTAGATTCAAGTTTAGCTGCAAGAAATCAAAACAAAGCTCTTTTGGATTCTGCTAATCAGCAGCTTGAACTTGCGAAAGTTAATCTAAGCTATACATCTATTCGTTCTCCAATTGACGGAAGAATAGGTAAAGTAAATATTACAGAGGGTAACTATGTAACTGCAACCTCAGGTTCGCTTGTAAATGTTGCAAGTGTTTCTCCGGTTTATGTTTCTTTCAGTCTTAAGGAGGATGATTTTGTAAAACTTCTTAAAGCAAGTGATAAATTTAAAGATGTGGAGGTTAAAGTCCAGTTTGGAGATGGAAGCTGGTATGACAAAGTTGGAACTGTAAATTTTGTAGACAATAAGATTGATAAAGATTCAGGTTCTGTACAGATGAGAGCTACTTTTGATAATGAAAAAGGGTGGCTTGTTCCCGGTGCTTATATGAAAGTTAAGTTAACAGCGCCTAAGACTGTTGAATTTATGACAGTTCCTCAAGCTTGTGCAAAAGGTGATGCAATGAGCGGATACTATGTTTGGGCTGTTCAGGATAATAAAGCAGTCCGGAAAGACATAAAAGTTTCTGATGATATTAATAACAACTGGATAGTCGAGGATGGTTTGAATAAATCTGATGTGATAGTCGTTTCAGGTATCCAGAATGTTGCCGCAGAAGGTCAAAAATTAAAGATTATAACAAATCAGAGTGAAAAATAATGAAAAAAATATTTGATAAAGAAAAACTGTTCTTTTTTATAAGAAAACCAAGGTTTGCACTTGTAATTTCGGTATGTATTGTAATTCTCGGTATAATTTCGATATTGAGTTTAAAACAGGAAAGTTATCCTGACGTAACACCGCCTCAGGTAAGCGTTTCAGCCTCTTATCAGGGAGCGAGTGCAGAAGTAATTGAGTCATCTGTTGCTACTGTTCTTGAAAATAAGCTCAACGGGGTAGAAAATCTTTCGTATATGACATCAACATCATATGATGGAAGCTACTCTCTAACTTTGTACTTTAAAGTAGGCTCAGATAAAAATATTAACCTGATGAACGTTCAGAACCGTATACAGCAGGTTCAATCCCAGCTTCCGGAAGATGTTCAGAGAACCGGTGTTACTGCTGTAAGCAAAACTGCCGGTGCAGGTGCAGTAATTCTTACGCTTTATCCGGAGTCAGGAAATTGGAGTCAGCTTGATTTAACAAATTACGGTTCAATCTATATTAAAGATGAACTGAAACGTGTAGACGGAGTTGCTGACGTAAATGTATTCGGTGCGGGAAATTATTCTATGAGAATATGGCTTGACCCTCAGAAAATGGCCGGCCTTAATGTATCTGTAAGTGAAGTGAAAACGGCAATTGCTAACCAGAACACTCAAGTTACAGCAGGTGCACTGGGCCAGCTTCCGACTGAAGAGAAAAATGCTTTACAAATTACACTTAAAACAAAAGGCCGTCTGGACGATGTAAAAGAATTTGAAAATATTATTATACGCTCAAATACTGACGGCTCCAATGTAAGAATTAAAGATATAGCAAGGGTTGAATTAGGGGCTGAATCTTATTCTAACCTCGGGCTTGTTAACGGAAAGCCTTCTGCTGTTGTAGTTATTTCACAGCTTCCTGACGCTAATATTATAAACCTTTCTAAGGCAGTTAAAGCTAAGGTTGAAGAATTAAATGCAAAAATGACTAACGGCATTAAGATTATGTATGTTAAAGATGATGCCGAATATATTCAAGAATCAATGAAGGAAGTAGAGTTCACAATTCTGCTTACAGGTTTAATCGTAGTTATTATTATTTATCTGTTCTTAGGCGATGCAATGGCAACGCTTGTACCTTGTGTAACCATTCCTGTATCGTTGATTGGCACCTTCTTTGTACTGAAAGCGATGGGAATGTCGATTAACCTGCTGACATTATTTGCAATGGTACTGGCTGTCGGTGTTGTAGTAGATGATGCTATTGTTGTTATTGAAAACGTAAAACGCCATATTGAGGAAGGCAAATCTGCTGTAATTGCGACTCAGCTTACGATGGAGGAAGTAGGTTCTTCTCTTGTTGCAATGGCAATGGTTTTGATGGCAGTATTTGTGCCGATTATATTTATGGGCGGTATGACAGGAGTTATGTATAAACAGTTCGCTGTTTGTATTGCCGTGTCTATTGCTTTCTCCGCAATCTGCGCGCTTTCTCTTTCTCCTGCGATGTGCTCCCACTTCTTAGGTCATCATAAGGAAACTGAAAAAGAAAACAAACATCCTTATATTAAGAAAATAATGGATGAAGCAGCTTTAATTGTGGATAAATTTAATGAAATGTTTGCTAAGCTGGAAGATTTCTACATGGAATATGTAACAAAATTTGTTTACAACAAAAAACTTACAGCAATTTTCTATGCAGTAATTGTTATATTAACCCTTTTCTCTTTCAAAATTATTTCAACAGGTTTTATTCCGGATGAAGATCAGGGGATATTACTTGCGCAGATTACACTTCCTGACGGTGCATCTTTATCAAGAACAGAAGAAGTGTCAAGAAAGTTTGTTGACCAGATTAAAGATATTGACGGAATTAATAAAGAAAAGCTTACGGTATTTGGCGGTAACGGATCTGTTAATCAGTCTACTGTAATTATACAGCTTGATGAGTATGCAGAAAGAAAAGTCAGCCCTGTTAGCTGGGTAATAAGAAAAATAAAAGGTCAGGCTACAGACTTATCTCATACTGCTATTTTGAATAAAATAAGGGCGGTAGCAGCAAATACTAAAGAAGCATCAATTGTTTCTTTTTCACCGCCTGCAATCAGTGGTATGAGTATGATGGGCGGTTTTGAATTCCAGATGCTTTCAAAGGGTGAATATACTCCTCAGGAGCTGGAAGTATGGGCAAACAAACTTATTGCCGCTGCAAACCAGAACTCTTCTTTATCCAGTGTTTATACTTCTTTTCAGGCAAATGTTCCGCAGTATATAGTAGAAATCGACTATGAAAAAGCTATGGCCCAGAGTGTTGATTTGCAGGAACTCTATTCAACTTTAGCTTCAATGCTCGGTACATACTATGTTAACGACTTTAATAAGTACGATAGAGTATTCAAAGTACAATTGCAGGCAGACAGCCGTTTTAGAGATAAAGCATCTGATTTGTCAGGAATTTATGTAAAAAATAAAAACGGGGTAATGGTTCCTGTTCTCTCAATAATTAAATTGAAGCAGGCAATCGGTACTGCGTCTATCACCCGTTTTAACCAGTACAAGTCAATTCAAATTCAAGGTCAGCAGGCTGCAGGAAAGAGTTCCGGAGATGCAATGAATGCAATGGAAGATACTGCCTCAAGTATTCTTCCGGCAGACATCAGCTATGACTGGTCAGGTACATCAGCACAGGAACGTGAAGCTTCCGGTCAGACTGCTATGATAGTTGGTATGGCGCTTGTATTCGTATACTTATTCCTCGTAGCTCTTTATGAAAGCTATACAATTCCGATTGCAGTACTTTTGATTTCTCCTATTGCAGCTCTTGGAGCCTTGATATTTCAACTTATGATAAATCAGGCGTTTGATATTTATTCTCAAGTTGGTATGATAACGTTGGTTGGTCTTGCTGCAAAACAATCAATTTTGATTGTTGAATTTGCAAAAGAAGAACACGAAAGACACGGACTCGCTGTTAAAGATGCTGCAATAAAGGCTGCAAAACTAAGATTCAGGGCAATTATGATGACGGAACTTGCATTTATTATAGGTGTAATGCCGATGATTTTTGCAAGCGGTGCCGGTGCGAATTCAAGAATTTCTGTAGGTTCTACAGTTCTTGGCGGTATGATGGCAGCTGCAACTCTGGGGGCTGTTTTAACTCCGGCGTTCTATGTAATTGTTCAGGAATTTGTAGATTTGTTCCCTAAGAAAGAAATTACCGAAAAGGATTTGGAGATTTAAGATGAAAAAGATTTTAAATATACTGCTGATATGTTCACTTCTCGGAGTTTCACAGACTTCTGTTATTGCAAAAAATAAGAAGGAAAAAGTTAAAAATTCTGATAAGATAGAAATTGTAAAGCCGGAAAAGCAAAAAGTAAACAAACGTCAGGAGCGCAAGAAAAATGCAAGTGTTCAACGAGCTCAGAAAAGTACTTCCAAAGAAGCTAAAGGAATGTATGAAACCAAGTTTCCTGCGATTACAAGCCAGATAGAATATGCAGATATGAACGGCGAGGTAACTTTAAGCGACTGTATAAAACTTGCTATAACACATCACCCGACAATAATGTCTGCTATCAGTAATTCCGAAATCTACAAAACAAAAATCGGTCAGGCCTGGTCTAATTACTTTCCAACAGTTGGTGCAGGCGTAAGTTATTCCAGAAATGATATGCTTATGTCAACAATGCCCGCAAACATGTCAAGAATGATGCAGCAGAAGTATAATATGTTCTATGCTCCGACACTTTCTGCTAATATGCTTTTATTTGATTTTGGTAAAACAAAAGCAAATGCTGATATGGCAAAAAGAAATTATGAAGCTTCAAGATATGATGCAGAATCAAGTATTGAAACAGTTATTTATAATGTAAAGGTTGCATATTACAATATGGTTTTTGCAGAAATTCAAAAATCTGTATATGAAGAAACCGTAAAAGATTTCGAACTCCAGTTAAAACAGGCAAAAGCTTATTACCAGATTGGTAAAAAGGCAAAGATTGATGTTACAACAGCCGAATATAACCTCGGGAATGCAAAAGTAAATCTTATTAAAGCAAAGAATACTCTTGAACTTGCAGCAGTAGAGCTTGCTAACGCAGTTGGTATTCCGGAGCTTGAGGGTGTAATTTTAAAAGACAAACTCAACAATAAAAAATATGAGGTGAATTTCCCAGAACTGCTCAAAACGGCAAATGAGTCACGGCCGGCCCTTCTTGCGGCTAAAAAATCAATGGATGCAGCAGAGTTGAACGTAAGGAGTGCAAAACGTGCGTTTACTCCTGATG
>OMAR01000340.1_pt1 | contig 16591 bp, 8 predicted proteins | sample 1644651 | NCBI WGS metagenome assembly OMAR01 (sample SAMEA103958128, study PRJEB25191) | human gut metagenome | reverse complement strand
GGCGCAGGTGAGAGGAGTAGCAGACTTGCCTTTCTTCATGTACCGTATGATGATGGTCTTCGGTTAACATGCCTGGTGGGCCATCCACGGACTTCCGCACCTGAGCCACAAACTTTATTGACTTTTCCGAAAGCGGCGAAATAAAATTATACAACAAAAAGGCTAAAAGTGGTATCGGTTTTGTTAAACGTGATAGTGTTGTAAAAAACGCATCTTTAATAGATAAATGGAAAGTTGTTACTTCACGTTCTACATCCGTACCAGAAGAAGATAATGGCCAAGTTCTAAGAATAGGGCAAACTTTTATCTCTGAGCCTGGTAGTGTTGTAACAGAATCATACGTCGTCGTTGATGTTTTTGACAATGAGGATTATGCAATAAATTGCTTGAAGTATTTAAAAACGAAATTTTTCAGAATGTTGTGCCAGGTCGTAATTGTTTCTCCAGATGTGTCATCAAAAACATTCGAACTTGTTCCTATACAAGATTTTTCTAAGGAATCTGATATTGATTGGAGTAAGTCAATTGAAGATATAGATAACCAGTTAGCAACAAAATACGGACTTGATGCATTTGAAAGAGAATATATCTCAAATAATGTAAGGGCATTAGACTGACCGTCAGCTCTACTCGAAGTACAATCTCTCCGACGATGAGATTGCCTCTATCGAGAAGATGATCAAACCAATGGACTAATTCCCTCTCGAGTAATTCATTAAGAACAACAGTATTAAAAAAAGTAGATTATGCCAAAGAAAGAATATACTTCTTTACCGATAAACTATCCTGTATGTGAGCATAGCAGTTGCCCTATGGCAGCTACCTGCTTACATCAGGTAGCCTACTCCATGATGATGGAGCAGAATGCAGAGTATCTGCGTCTGATCAATCCCGCCAGATGCAGCAAGGACGAGGCTTGTACATACTATCGGGATAAGAAACCGGTGATATTCGCCAGAGGATTCACCAACTTCCAAAAGCGGATGTACCCACAGCAGTATGACCAGTTCATGACAACCCTCATTCTCCACTTCGGACGTAACCAATATTTCAAGCGCAGGCGTGGTGACATTCTTCTTCCACCAGAAGAGCAAGAGGTGATAAGACTGATGCTTGAAAAGGTAGGAGCAGACTCCAAAATGGACTTCGATAAATACGAGGAACACATCAATTGGAGTGCCTGATTCATGCCTTCAAAGTACCTTCTCAGTACCACATAAGTGTTACTAAGGTGCCAGTTACTTGATACTCCAGTACCACCTAAGATAAACTCCAGTACCAGTTAGAAAGTATCAAAAGCGGTACTGATAATGGAGAAATCATAATTACAATTCATTAAAGAAGAAATATCATATGAAGAAATTAACAAAACTTAGCATACAATGGTTTTACAATTTGCTTGAACGAGGTGAATGTGATATCATGGACTTCAAGGAGCAGTTGGAGGACAAAATGACATTTGGGAAATCATTAAAGAACTTTGCTCCAAAATATGATGAAACAGCAAGAGATGTTGTCGCATTTGCCAACAATAAAGGCGGTTTTTTATTTATTGGCATTGTTGATGACAGCAAGGAGATTAACAAAGATTTCATATATGATGAAAAGAAGGTATTCGACCTTATCCACCAAGTACAAGACCGAACAGAGCCTACAATTACACTTATTCCACACAAAATAAATGTAGAAGGGAAAAACTTGCTGGTGTTAGAAATACCATTCTCAACACAACTTCATCGTACAAGTCGTGGAGAGTTCTTAATTCGTAGTAATGATGGTAATCGTCCTATTGAACCATATGAAATGGCCACTATCATGTCAGAAAAAGGGTTGATAGTATATGACCAAAAAACATGGCATATCTCAGGAGAATGGATTGACGAAAAACGTTTGTCAACTCTAGTTGATATGATAGAGGCTAAAAATGCTGATAGTCCGTACTTGGATAAATCGAAAGAAGATTTGCTTGACTCTCTTGGAATGACTAAAGATGAAGATGGTGAACCTTTACCGACAACTACGGGATTATTATTCATTGGAAATCAGACAGCCTTAAGAGAGCTACCATACTATGAGGTGAAGTATATTCACTATTTTTCAGATGGTACCTATAAGCCATACGAATATAAAGGCAATATAGTAGAAGTGGCTAAAGCATGTTTTGCACAACTAAGGGCAGAAATCAAGCAAAAAGAATATGTCTTTGGACTATTTAGAGAATATGTTGAAGATTATTCTGAGATCGTCATTCGTGAATTGCTCATCAATGCTTTGGCACATAGAAGTTTAAGCAGACAACAGATAGTGGAGATACGCAAATATGACGATGGTAGGTATTTGGAAATAGAAAGTCCTGGAACTTTCCCAGAAGGTATTACTGTTGAGAATTATCTGAGAAAGACCAATCCACGCAATCCTAATGTTATGGATATTCTGCGTGAGATAGGTCTTGCAGAAAAAGCAGGCAGTGGATTCGATAAGATATTTACAGACCTTCTAAAAAAAGGAAAATCCTTACCCAAACCAGAAGAAACGGACAATTCTGTTATATTTCGTATTAAAGCAGATGTTGTATCAGAAAAACTGATAGAGTTATCACTACTTTACGAGAATCAAGTAGGAAAAGGTATGAAATTGGATGAATTATTGGTACTTTCAGAAATTGTAAATCACAAGCAGATAAAGATTTCGGAGTTGTTAAATAAGCCAAACATCAGTCATTATCGTCTACAGAGCATTCTTGACAAACTTTGCGATTTAGAGTTCATTGAGCCATCAGGCAAGACTTCTGGTAAATCATACATTCTTCATGTAAGTAAGCGTAAAAACATGGATGACAAGATAGAATATGTAAAGACTAAGAAACAGGAGAAGGCAAGACAAAAAGAAGCTATCCTACGCTACTTGGATTCCATTGACACAATAAATAATTCAGAAGCACGACAATTGCTAAACTTGCCTGAAAAAGACAGGGCTAAGGTATCGCGTCTGTTTGCAGAATTAGTAGATGAAAATGCTATTTTGAAAACAGACGATAGCAAAGCTAACAACGTGAAATACAGAAGAATAAGAAAATAAACGTTTGCAGTTTCGTTTGCAGTTTCGTTTGCAGTTTTGCTTCTAAAAACAAATTTTGCAAACAGAATGCAAACAGGAAAGACAAGAAAGAAGGCTATGAAACAAGAGATACCTACACCAGCATCCATCCGCAAGGCTTACGTGGAAGAATATTTGAAACGCAGGCCTGATGCAGAAGAGTTTGCCCGATTCACGGAATCGGAGCTGGCTGACTTCATACGAAAGCATGAGTCGCCAAACTTTGAAAGCATCTATACGCAGCTCGACCATAACTACTACGACCGGGTACGCCATGATATGGCTATAGACGGACAGATGAGAACAGAAGACAATGCGGTTGACAACAGGTATTCCTTACATCTGAAAACATGGTCAGGGTTCCTGGAATCAAAAGCATTCCGCAATCTCTTTAAAACAAAGATTGCCATAGAGGATTTGTCATCTGATGCGGAACCATCAACCCCTTCTACTCTATCATTCCGGGAAGAAGCCGAAGGTGAACGGAAACATATTCTGAAAGAGATGGATGTGATAAGGCGCAATCCTCAGCTCCGCCAGATGTGCCTTGACAAGTATGGCTATCAATGTCAATGCTGCGGAATGGATTTTGAGGAAACATACGGCAAAGAACTGGGTGCCAACTTCATGGAAGTGCATCATATAAGGATGATCTCTACTTACGAGACCGATGGCGTACCCAAGGACTTCCTGGAGAATCTGGTACCGCTATGCAGCAACTGCCACAGTATGATTCATCATATCAAGGATTCGGAACATCCGTTAAGGGATTTGCGTGAAGCATACCGAGGCATCAAGAAAGAAATTAAAATATGGAAACAAGACTAAGCAAGAAGCTTGCAGACAAAATAGCATCTTTAGACACCAGCCATCCATACGTTTGGAAGCTGAGATTGTCGGAGGCAGATTTCAATGGACTTGAAGTCTGCCTAAGCGCTATTGTGTCTGATTGTGGAGTAGCAGCATTGGCAAAGCCTGAAAATGCCACATCAACCATTGTCTATATGGCAGAATGGTATAAGCGCAAATACCAAAGTGGCAACAGGAACCAACTGATAGAGAATCTGGATCTTGAAACACTTTGGACCAACTCAGGCATCAGCAAGAAACGCTATCTGTATCAGGATGATAGCGGACAGAAGCGATGGCTCTACTCCATCTATGTGCTTGGTGGTCTTGCCATACAGCATGAGCTGAACCGTCATGACAAGATGAAGTTCCTGAAGGGACTTTGCCGTATCTATCATGGCGAGAACTATACCTTGGAAAATCTGGATGAAGCATCAAGAGCTGCTGCTTTCAGAGAGAGCATCAAGCGACAGCATTCTCTTTATGAATACATGAAGGAAATTCTGAATGGAGAAATGCCCTTCCATGAAGACGATCTGAAGGATGCTGCATCTGACGTGAACCGATTCGTGGCAACCATCAAGGCTGCCAACGATGAGATATTGAAGGTAAAATTCCGTTTCGAATGGCAAGTAATATTCTCGCCAGACTATACCTATATGTCACGCCGCCTCAACCTTTGGCTGAAGCCAGAGGAGGTTGGTGGAGGTTTGCACCAGTATCTTCGTTATGATCGTGTGCATCTCTGGGGCGTGCCAAACCCGGAGAAGCAATTACACCTATTTATATATATAAGATTCAAAAGAGGCGATGAGGTGATAGAACCATCGACCATGGAAAATCCTATCATCACCTATCTGAACCACAGCGTGAACGACTTCGTTGCCTTTGGCGTAGAAAAAGGAGTACAGATTAAAAACATCCCTACATCACGATTTGACAAGATAGAAATCGTGGTAAAGGATGATGAAGGTAATGAATATCTGGCTCAAACACAGAGTACAACAGAATACATCCAACTCTGGCGACAGGGAGACTATGGGGACACATGGTCTTCTACCCAGAACACTCAGAAGGAAACGGCACTGCTGTTTTCAAACCGCTGCAAACTCCAGGATGAGACCATTGCAGAAAATGTGTATCGCAAGCGATTCCGTGATCCGAAGTTTGGTACCACAGAGACATGGAACTGGATTTACATCTATGATTGCGTCAGTTTCCTGGATGAGCAAGGCAAGGAAATCAACCTGTATAACCGCATAGGCTATGACCAGGTAACCACAAGACTTTATACCGACACCATTAGATATGTGGGTGGCGGAAAGGTGAAACATTATTATATAGACGACCCAGACATCAGCGATGAATATGAGGTAGATGAACTGCCACTGATATTTGGATGGGAAGATGTGATCGTTCGCCACTTTGCCACCAAGGATGATATTCTCCATGCTCAGCCAGAGGAGGAGACCGAGGCTGAGATGATAGAATACAAGCAAGAAAACGGCAGATATACAGAATGGACAAATCTGGATGAACCTCCGTATGGTGAGGTGACATTAAGGGTAACTGTAAAAGGAAAGCCTTTATTGTTTACTGTAGTTTATCTGCCAAGAATGGAGAAAGCATCGCCTATTAAGCGAGACTTTGAGCGGACTCTCATTCGATACAAGGAAGTGGACGGAACAGAGGCTGAACTTCAAGATGAAATCCCTTTTGATGGAAATCCTCTCTCCCCTACACTACCCGTCAGGTACGGAGAAGGTGAAAGCTACTATGAAGTAGATGTCTATCGGCCAACTCTATTGAAAGAGGTCATGCTTGATGGCAAGATTATCGAGTATCTGAATGATGAGGAAAAGCTCAATCTTCCTTACATCTTCAAAGACAGGGTTCAGCTGAATGACTTCAGCGAGAAAGGTTATCAGGCATACGAATGCAGGAATCTGCGTAGTATTTATTCGCAGGACTTCATCAATATCTCAGGTAATCCATCGGTAGGTGAAGCTGCCTTAAACGCCTGGAGAAATGACAACCACTATGTAGGAAAGCTACTCGATGCCATGGCTCCTGAAAGCCTGGTAGTTTGTTTCGGCAATGATCAAGAGCACAGTTCATGGAAAGAAGAACAAGCTCTATACTGGAACTATGATGAGCAGACTGAACCTGAGCCTATCAATCCAAATGAAGATGCAGACTCAAAGAATATGGGCGTGATATTTCAAGACATCAGCACGACAGAAAATCTGCAATGCAACCTGGGAATGGATATCGACAATGATCCATGGGCATGGGACGACATCGAGGAATCTGTTACGGAATCCATCCTTAAATCTTTTGAAGTGGCAAATCATTATGGAACATACTTCTTCCTGATGAAGCCATTGAGAGATATGGACAAGGACAAGATTGTGTCGGAAATATATGAGCCTTTACTCGAAAAGAGAAACGGCACATTAACGCCAGAAGACAAACAAGGACTGCTCCGCTTTGCCGAAGAGTCTGGATTTGACTGGCAAGAGTTTAATATACACATAGATAACGAAATATAGACAAGAAATATAACAAGATTATGAACTTCTCTGAACTATATAACAACAATAGAACAGCGGTGGAAAGAGCCCTCGTTGCGATGTGGTGCGGTGAGTCGAACAACGACAGTCAGCGCTCATACATCAAGCAGATGAAGACTCTTATCGGCAATCTATTTGCGCCTGAAAATGCCGTGCCTGTAGTTCAATGCATGAACTCATATATCCCAGTTGCGCCTGAGAAAGCTGAGGAAGCCAAGGCTTTGTTGGGCAAACTGTGGAACTTTAAATATTCTCCATACGAGCACCAGTATAAATGCTGGGATGTATTGCTCAGACAAAGAACGCCAGACGATAAGCCAAAATCGATTGTCGTGACTACGGGTACTGGTTCTGGTAAGACAGAGTGCTTTATGATGCCATTGATTCATGACCTCTCTCAAAATGCACTGCCAAATGAGATACAGGCTCTCTTTCTCTATCCCCTCAATGCCTTGATGGAAGACCAGAAGGAGCGTCTGGAAGAACTTCTGACGGTTGCCGAATCTACTACCGGCACTCGCCTGACCTATACTGTATATAATGGTGACTTACCAGAAATAGAACCAAGAAATACAGACAAGTCGGATGATGCAGAGAAAATGCGCCGTCGTATTGAGCATGTGACAGGAGGCAAATATGAATGGGTGAAGAATGATCCTGACGGTCAAGGACATTACGAACTGAAGAACTCGAAATATCCCCACATGATCTATACCCGTAAGGATGTTCGCAACAATCCTCCTCATATCGTATTGACCAACCCTACCATGCTGGAATACATCTTGCTGAGAGGAGCCGATGCGAAGTTGATTGTTGCTGGAAAGCATAGTCTTCGCTGGGTTGCTATCGACGAGACCCACTCTTATACTGGAGCTGGCGCAGCAGAACTTGCCATGCTTCTTCGTCGTGTACTTCTCGCCTTCAAGGTGGATGCACAGAATGTTCGTTTCGCAACATCATCTGCTACCTTCGGAAATGGTGAGGACAAAGAGAAGGAAGAAAGAGAACTGAAGGAGTTTATTGCCGGTATCACTGGCGTAAGAGCTGACCAGGTGGAAGCAATTGGAGGTAAGCGTATCGGAGAAACAGAAATTCCAAAGGGTGAAGACGAAGATCGTTGGAGAAAGATTTTCAAGGCTGACTATATATCTCTGGATGAACTATATCCTGAAAATGCATCTATCAGTCAGAAACTGCAATGGCTTGACGAGATGTGTCAGCGTGAAGAAGACCGCTGCAAGTCTGAAGGACTGAAGATGCCTGTATGTAAATTGAAGGTACACTACTTCTATCGTGTCCCTAACAACGGACTCTTTGTCCGCTTGAATGAGTTTGCTGATGGTTCTTTCAAGATATATACAGAAAACGCTATCGGAAAGAAGATAGGTGAAGATGCTCTGTCATTGACTCCTATCGAGGAAGCTCCGCTGCTGGAACTCAGCCGATGCAAGCATTGCGGCGAGTATGTAGCACTCGCTTCTGTCAATACTGAGGATTGGACTTATGAGGCCATCGCAACTGATGATAGCGATATGTTCGACCTCGACATGGCAGAAAATAATGACAACTCAACGAAGAAGTATGCCATCTTCGGACTCTCTAATGAAAAGAACATGAAGGGAGACGGCAACGTGAAATTCCGTTTGGTTCCTGGAGGCAAACTTCAACCATTGACTCCTGCCGATGAAAAAGAAACGGGCAGTTGGCATGTTGTTGGAAACATTCAGGGATGCTGTCCTTACTGCAATGCCAAACAGACCAAGAACCACAATACAGACCAGGATGTGGAAGGTGATGCAAACGGAAATATGGAAGACAACCGTCTTCAGAAGTTTCGTCTCTCAGCCGACTTCATCTCACGCATGATGGCTCCAAGCATCCTTGATCAGTTGGATAAAGGCGATTCAAAGACGGGCGGCATCGTACTTCATGACGGTCAGCAATATATCAGTTTTGTTGATAGCCGTCAGGCTGCAGCAAAGGCAACATTGAAACAGAATCTGGAACAGGAACGTATGTGGTTCAACAGTACCATATACCATGAACTGTGTCGCAGGAAGGCAAATGGTCTGACCAAAGAGGCTGCTATGGCACAAATCTTAGCTGCTGTTCAAGCAGATCCTATGTCTATGATGAAATATACGCCAATGATGGCTAATCTCCAGTCGCCTGATCCTAAGGTGGTTCAGAAGCAGCTGGACGAGATGTCGTGCAAGTATATGACCTGGTCAGAGATAGCAGAACTTCTGAAAAATGATCCATACTGTCCGGTATTTGCATCCGTATTCGTGAAGCGTTCGGGTGATAGCGATGAGGTGGAAGACGGACTTCCATCTGATGAAATCATTGACAAGTATATCCAGAGTATTATGGTGATGTATCTGGCACATCGTCCTGCATCTGCAGCATCTCCGGAAACATTGGGTCTGTTTGAAACATGCTATCCTCAACTGGATAAAATCAAGTTGCCAAAGGCTGTAGAAGACTTCAATGATTTGCTGGACAACCCAGCTAACCAGATTACAGAAGAGGACTGGAGAAACCTGATGCAGGTTTATCTCGACTATACGGTACGAAGCAACCAGTCTTTTTATCTTCGCATTCCTGGAAATGACAAGATAGACATCTTCTCTACGGTACGTTTTGCTACAGAGAAGCCTCGCCGCCGTCCATTTAACAAACCTAAACTGGAAGAAGGCAAGGTATCAACTGCCCGTATTGTGCGTTATCTCTGTGCGCTGATAGCACGTGATGACAACACATTGACCATGAACGATGCTCAGCGTCAGTATTTTCAAGAGATTTCAGCCGTAATAGATTCTCTTTGGAAAACTCTGACAGGCGATGAGTATAAGATATTGCAGGTGGGGCAGCGTCTGGATGATACAGGACACTTTGTCAATGAAAAAGACAATGCGCCTCGTTTCAATCTGAACGACCTCTGCTTCAAACTCTATGATGACGTTTATCTCTGCGATACCAAAGCAGACGGTAACCGCCATGCAGTCTGCCTGCGCCCTATCGGAAACAATTTCAAGCGTTTCTCTCCATATCTGGAGGGTACTACTCCTGTGGAATTACGTGAGGACTTGCATGAACATTGGGAGGCTTTCCCATACTATAAGGGTTCAGCAAAGGAAGGAGACAAAAAGACTATAGAATCCTGGGCTAAGACGCATAGAGCCTTACTTTGGAACAATAACATTTGGGGAACAGATGGTGTATTCTCAGACCGTCTGGAGGATATTCATGTCTTCCCAAATCTCTTTGTACAGCAGGAGCATACTGCTCAGGTAGATAAGAGTGTGGCTCGTGGATTACAGTCGAAGTTCAAGGATCATACCATCAATATTCTTGCCTGCTCTACAACTATGGAGATGGGTGTGGACTTGGGTAACCTGGAGGTAGTATTGCTGTCGAGTGTTCCTCCTCTGCCTGCCAACTATAAGCAGCGTGCAGGTCGAAGCGGACGTAACAATAAAGTTCGCAGTGCCTGTATAACTCTTTGTGGATCAGATGTGATAGGTCTCAGAACTTTGAGTAATCCTATAGACAAGATTATCAGTCGACCAGTAAGAGTGCCATCTGTAGATTTGAAGAGTCCTCAGGTGATTCAGCGTCATGTAAACTCATTCCTTGTACGTGCCTTTGGCGTGTTTACCGAAGGTGCCAATGGTGGACGCCTGACCCAAAAAGTAGCAGACTATTATACCCCATTTGAAGTGAAAGTAATCAACGGTAAAATAGAGTTTGTGAAGGACAATTCAAGTAATGCCGACCCTAACGACCTGCTTGGCGATCCAAAGGGAACAATGTATGAGAAATTCAACATTCTATGTTCCAAGCAACTTGAACCAGAGGTACGTAAGGACTTGATGAAACTTTTGAGTGGTACGGTTTATGATGATCAAATCAATCAGGTGGTCAAGAATGCTCAGGAAATCAACGAGCGTTGCTATTCTGAACTGCGCAACAAACTGATAGACTACAAGACTGCATTTTCGGGAGGTGGTCCTATCACGGACAAATTCCGCATCAAGCTGAAAATGCAGTATATAGAGGTGTTGTATAAGCGATTGTTGAACTTCTGGGCAACCAGTCGTTTCACTCCGAATGCCAATATGCCAGTCAATGTGCTCACGCTCGATTTGAACAGCAATGGCAAGAAGGACTTCTTTACTCCTATGACATCATCCAATCCATCCTACTCATTGCGTGATGCCATCGCCCAGTATGCACCGGGCAACAGCGTGGCAGTGGATGGTGTAGTATATATCGTTCGTGGTATAGAAATCACCAACATGTATGATGACAACCACAGGACATACAAGACCATCTATCGAAATAGCGACAAGACGGTGATCAATGATTCTACGCTCAGTAATCAGATTAAATGGACTGTGAATGATAACTTTGGGCTGGAACTGATTCAGCCAGTTGGTTTCATGCCAGATATGAATGAGGACAAGACCCGAATCATGGACAGTAATGTCTATACACGAGTTAGTGCTCAGCTGATTGATGCTGACGACTGGGCAAACAATGTGACGGAACCTCATCTTTTCTCTGTTCGCCCTAATAGTGATTCAGGCAATGCCAAGATTCTCTATTACAACGAAGGTAAGGGATATGGATATTGCTTCTGTCCTAAATGTGGACGTACCGTATTGGAGGAAGATGTAGCAGACAAGGATGAACCATTGAAGTTCCCGTATGAGTTTAACAATATAAAGCCTGAAAAGAAGGAAGGAAAGCCAGAGAAGCCAAAATACCATTTCGCCATCACCGGTAAGGAAATGCGCAAGGCTTGCTGTTGCTCACATGATGCCTCAAAGGTGAAGCGCAATGTGATTATTGGCGACACAATACAAACCGACTATAGCGAGATTCGTATTCGCCATAAGGGAAAGAACAAATGGATGTCTAACCGTGATGAGGAGGAGAACCTGCTCTTTACATTGGGTATAGCCTTCACTCAGACCTTGGTGGACATTCTGGGCAAAGAACGTGGAGCCGTTGACTTCGCCATCATGCCAAATGGTCATCTCTGTATCTTCGACTGTAATCCTGGAGGAGCTGGCTATGCTAACCAAATGGCTAACATTCAGGTAATGAAGGATGTTATCAAGGCAACGAAGAAACTCCTGATGGAAGCTCGTGAGAAGAAATCAAAGGATATGCTCCTCGACAAGTTTACACTCAGATATGCCAAGTTCGTTGATGTAGATGCAGCTTTGGCTTGGATAGAAGAAGAGGAAGAGGTGGGTGATACCGTTCCTCAAAACATCAAGGATGCATTCCCTGGTTCTTCGCCATCACAGACCACATTATACGATTTAGAGAAGGCATTTGCTGCATCTCATCAAGAACTGGTTCTGTTTGCTGACAATGACTATGCCGAATGGGATTATGAGGATAGAGAAAACGGATGGCAACCACAGTTCATGAATCGTTTTGTGATAAAAAGCCAGACTACGACTTTCTGTCTGATGGAATCAGAACAGACTGCAATAGTGGAACCTGTTGTGGCAATGTGCCGTGAGATAAAAGCATGGGCTAAAGGCAGCGATGTCAAGAAGATGAAGAATCCTTGGGCAAGCAAAGGCCTCTACCCTATTGCTTACATCGACGGCAGCCTTTACTTCATGAGTAATAAGGAACATGCACAACTGAATGCACAATGGGGCAATGACACCATGTTCTTTGTTCGCACGGATAATCCTATTGCTTCTGCGAAGTCTATGGACTTGTCTTACAAACCATCGGCTATGCTGTTGAAACTGGCAGGTGATGAATTCAAGGAGATCAATACATATCAGTTGGGTGATATTCTCCAGACAAAATCGAATGGTCTCATTGATGAGTTCATTTCCTATGCTAAGCAGAACGGTGGCAATTTGAAGATTAGTTATCAGGACGAACATCTGAAGAGTATCATGGGTATGATGATTACCCTACAGACCGTCTGGCACATAGTGAAACAGATTGGTTCAAACTTCGACATCGAGTTCAAGGTTGAAGCCTACAGAGATGACAAGGGCAATGCCAACAAGATATGCACCAACATGCCATCTTCTGAAGTGCGTGACAAATGGTTGTCGAACTTCACAAATGCATGGATAGATGACCTCAAATATGATCAGAACATAGAAGGTCATTTACTCCCTGTTGTTTCCGTTCCTAAGCGTACCCTCACCCATTGGCGAGTATTGTCTATAACTTGTGGAAACAAGAAGCTCTCTATCTATCCAGATGGAGGTTTCATCAACGAGTGGAATATCGCCCGTCAGCCAAATGGCGAACGATTTGAAGTAGAGACAATAACCTACGATACAAAGATTTATCTCTATCGTAATAAGGATATTAAATTTGATATAGCAATAGAAGATACGAAATGAATTTAAGAGATATAGTTACATTATTCAAGAATCATCAAATCCAATATGGGCTAAATGGTGATTCTGAAAACCAAATGCAAGAATTATATAAATGGGAATTGGTGTCCAAACAAAATGGACACCCTGACCCTAATGCTGTAAATTTTTCTAAAGAGATTAATTCACTGGAAATTAAGAATCTATGTTTTAGTTCACAGATTACCGCAATTAGAAATTTTGCGAAATATGAACCTGAAGAGTATAGAAAACTCTTTAGAGCACTGTTTGATGAAAACATCCTTCTGCAAGAAAGAGTAGAAAATTTTACTGAAAGTTGCAAAACATTATGGGATGATAAGATCAAAGCAAAGTTTACCAATCATACGAGTGCAATGTGTGATGAGCGACTTATCAGTTGTTTCCTGACATTCCATAATCCTCAGAAATATACTTTTTATAAAAATGATGTATATAAGAATTTATGTAAGCTTTTAGGGGTTAAGCCACGAAAGGCAGGTCTAAAGCTTGTTCATTTTTACGAATTACTGGATCAATACGTTATTCCAGAGATTGAGAAAGAGAATGAATTGATTTTGTCCATCAATGACGAAATAAAGAATAATGGATGTATTCAAAGTATGCCACTTACAGCTCAAACGGTATTGTGGTACTATAATAGGACATTATTAAAAAATACAGATACTGACAAGGAAGATAATGAAAATGATCTTGTTGAAACAAAAATAGACAGCACTATGATGTATCAAAAATATATTGACTTGCTTAAAGAGAGCAAGAACTTAGTTCTGACGGGTGCTCCTGGTACCGGTAAGACCTTTATGGCTCAGGCCATAGCAAGAGAAATGGGATGTAGTAAGGACGAAATGTGCTTTGTGCAATTTCATCCCTCTTACGACTATACTGATTTTGTAGAAGGTCTGAGACCTATCATGATGTCTGAAGGACAGATGGGATTTGAGCGTAAAGATGGAATTTTCAAAGAGTTTTGCAAAAAAGCTATCAAGAATTTGGAGGACAGCAAAAAAACTCTCACTGAGTTATCGGAAGAAAAATCACTGAATGATAAATATAATACAATTATTGATAAAATTAATAATGGTGATTTGAATGAATTTAAGCTCAAAACAAACGGAAAATCCATGGAAGTAGTTAAGGTTACAGACTTTAATAACATAGAACTGAAAACTCCTGGAACTAGTAGCAATCGTACTTATACCGTTTCTTTTGACAGATTGGCAAAACTTGCAAAAGTATTTACTACAACAGAGTCTTTGAACAATATTTCAAACATTAGCGATGCTGTAAGGGATGTTATCGGAGGTTGTCATGCTTCAGCTTACTGGGCTGTACTTAAAGAAGTGTACAAACAAAAGAACATTTCAACATTAACAGCAAGTAACGTAGTCAAAAAAGATTTTGTTTTCATCATTGATGAAATCAATCGTGGAGAGGCTTCAAAAATATTTGGTGAACTATTCTACGCCATAGACCCTGGTTATAGAGGCAAGAAAGATATTCGAGTAAAGACTCAATATCAGAACCTTGTCCCTGAAACAGATGCATTTGCAGAAGGATTTTATATTCCTGAAAACGTATTCATTCTTGGTACAATGAATGATATAGACCGTAGTATCGAGAGCATGGACTTTGCTATGCGTCGCAGATTCACTTGGAAGGAAATAAAGCCAGAAGATACACAATCTATGCTCGACAAACTCGAATGTGCCACCAAGGCAAAGAATGTTATGGTAAGATTGAATAATGATATATCCAAGATTGAAGGGCTTGGACCTGCCTACCAGGTTGGACCATCATACTTCTTAAAGTTGGGTGATAATGGTGGAAACTTTGAAAAGCTGTGGAATATGAATATCGAACCATTGCTTCGAGAATATATCCGTGGTTTTCGCAAATCAGAAGAAATCATGGAGAAGTTGAGAAATGCTTACTTCGATACCAAAGAAAGCAACTCAAATATTAATGATAACGAATTGGTCGATGAGAATTAACTTAACAGACAATAATATTGGACAGATGAAAGCTGGGATATTTCTTCGTAAAGATGTCTCAGCTTTATTCCCTATTGCCGACAAGACAATAGCTCAATTATGTCATGAAAATGAGAATCTGCTAATATTTCCCTATAGTATAGAGGATTCTGACGATAAAGTCGGTGAAGCTTCTGTTATGACCATTCTAAATACAAGTGACTCTGAAAAGGTACGTATTACCACAGGAAATGTGATGGGGTTTATCGGTGTTGGAAACCTGCAGATAAAAATTAAATCCCGCTTTGACGAAGGACGCGACGACTATCTCTTACATTACATGCTTCAAAAGGTCTTTTCATTCAATCTCTTTGACCTTAATCACAACAACGAAAAAGAGGATGTATTTGACTTTATCATGTTTATGTTCCCTCACTTGCTAAAGAACGCAATGCGTCAGGGCATATACAGAGAGTATCAGAATTTCAAACATAATGACGCAAAATTAAAAGGTACTATTGACTGGAAACGCCATATTGCCCAAAACATTCCGTTTGCAGGAAATGTGGCATACTCCACTCGTGAATATACCTATGACAATGACATGACGGAGTTAATCCGTCATACAATTGAGTTTATGAAGTCAAAGAGATATGGTCAATCCGTATTAGGTTTAGATCAGGAAACTATAGATAATGTAAAATCTATAATTTCACTAACTCCTTCATATAACAAAAATGAGCGAAGTGCAATTATTGGTAAGAACCTAAGACATAAGAGTCATCCTTACTATACGGAATACCAGCCCCTGCAATGCCTTTGCTTACAAATTCTAAGAATGGAAGAAGTAAAGTACGGAGAAACAGATGAGGAGATTTGCGGTATTCTGTTTGATGGAGCCTGGCTTTGGGAAGAGTATCTGAATACCATTCTACAAAAAGAGGGCTTCAAGCATCCTGAAAACAAGAAACATAAAGGTGGCATCTATTTGTTTGAAGATCATAGTGGAATCCGTTATCCAGATTTCTATAAAGATGATATTGTTCTCGATGCAAAATACAAGAAGCTTGAAAGTTATGAAAAGGTTTCAAAAGTTAATCGTGATGACCTTCATCAGTTAATCACATACATCACTAACTTACAGGCATCGAAAGGAGTTTTTATAGCTCCTTTTTCTGATAGACAGCAGAAAATTCCAAAATCACGGTTGAAGGACTCATCTGCATCACTATATATATTAGGTATTGAGATTTGTCATACGTCCACATCTTATGCAGACTTCTGTGAAAAGATGAAAGCAAAAGAAGCATTCTTTGTAGATACATTAAGACAATTATAATAGGTCAAACAAATTATTAAAGCAGGAAGAATCAGTTCTTTCTGCTTTTTTTCTTTCATTTTTGCACATTCTTTTGATTGTGCAGATAGACTGCACAATTAATTCATACCTTTGCATCAGAAATTAAACATTAATAGGAAAAGGTATGGGACTATTCGATTTTTTATTTTCAAGCGGCGTTTCAAACAGCCAAAAGAAAGCGCATCGCAACGCTGGTAATAATACATCCTCAGACCATGAAAATTAGGCTCAGGTGCGGAAGTCCGTGGATGGCCCACCAGGCATGTTAACCGAAGATCATCATCATACGGTACATGAAGAAAGGCAAGTCTGCTACTCCTCTCACCT
>OMAR01000325.1_pt1 | contig 17030 bp, 7 predicted proteins | sample 1644651 | NCBI WGS metagenome assembly OMAR01 (sample SAMEA103958128, study PRJEB25191) | human gut metagenome | reverse complement strand
TGGCGGTAGCCGGGCTGGCCGCCGAGGGCGTGACCACGGTGCAGGGCATCGGCCACATCCAGCGGGGCTACGCGGACCTGGCCGGGGACCTGCGGGCGCTGGGCGCCCGGATCACAGAGCAATAGACGAGACAACGAGAACAGCGGAGGAGCACGGACCATGGCAAGGCGCAGACGGTACAACCATAAGCGGCGGAGAGGAAGCCTGAGCTTCCTCTACAAGCTGCTGGCTTTTGTGCTGATCTGCACCGCCATCTCTCTGGCTCTGACGCTGTTTTTCCGTATACGCAGCATCGAGGTCAGCGGCAACGACCGCTATACCCGGCAGGAGATCATCGACGCAGCGGGGGTCAATGAGGGGGACAATATGTTCCTGATGAACAAGTACAGCGCGGCGGAGCGCATACGCAGGGCGCTGCCGTATATCGAGACGGTGCAGTTCCGGCGGTCGCTGCCGGACGGGCTTTCCATCATCGTGACGGAGTGCGCGGACCCGGCGGCCATCGTGCAGGACGGGAAAGCGTACCTGCTGTGCGACACGGGGAACATCGTGGACGAGGTAACGCCCGCTGCCGCGAAGCAGCGGATGCAGGTAAAGGGCCTGACGCTGACAGACCCGGCGGTGGGTCAGCCGGCAAAGGCGGCGGAGGGACAGGAGCTGGCGCTGGAGCATCTGCTGACGCTCATGCAGGCGCTGGACCAGCGCGGCATGACGGCGGACGTATCGCTGCTGGATATGAGCGACCCGGCACAGCTGACGCTGCGGTATCTGGAACGGTTCGACGTGCAGCTGCCCCGGGAGGCCGACTACGGCTACAAGCTGGACTATCTGATGGCCGTGGTGAAGAAGCTGGAGGTCAACGAAAAGGGCGTTATCAATATGATGCAGGAGGGGAAGGCGCGGTTCATTCCGGAGTGATGCCGCGCGTACCACACCGCATTGGGGGCGCTGCGTAGGTGCTTCATGCTCCCGGCACAAAACTTTTTCGGTAAATTAAGTGCTTACACTTGACGCTTGCGCCAATTCGTAATACAATACAAGATATAGCATTTACCAGGAGATAATCCGTCATTTTCATACAAATTATGGCAGGAGGAGCAGACATGGCTTTTGGATTGGAAACCGGCCCGGAGAACGTTGTCAGCATCAAGGTCGTGGGCGTAGGCGGCGGCGGAAACAACGTGGTCAACCGCATGGTACGCAGCGGCGCACAGGGCGTGGATTTTGTGGCCGTGAATACGGACAAGCAGGCGCTGAATGCCTCCAGCGCTACCTATAAAATTCAGATCGGCGAGAAGCTGACCGGCGGTAAGGGTGCGGGTTCCAACCCGGATGTGGGCCGCAAGGCCGCGGAGGAGAGCCGCAACCAGATGGCCAAGGCGCTGGAAAACACCGACATGGTGTTCATCACCGCCGGCATGGGCGGCGGCACCGGCACCGGCGCGGCACCCGTGGTGGCTGAGATCGCCCGGGAGGCAGGCATTCTGACCGTGGGCGTGGTGACCAAGCCCTTCGGCTTCGAGGGACGCCGCCGCATGACCCAGGCGGAACAGGGCATTGAGGAGCTGCGGAGCAAGGTGGACTCGCTGGTCATCATTCCCAACGAGCGTCTGAAATACGCCACCGACCAGAAGATCACCTTTGCCAACGCCTTTGAGATCGCGGACGACGTGCTGCGCCAGGCGGTGCAGTCCATCTCTGACCTGATCCGCGACACCGGGTTCATCAACCTGGACTTCGCGGACGTGACCGCCATTATGAAGGACGCGGGTCTGGCCCACATGGGCGTGGGCCGCGCGGCCGGCAAGGGCAAGGCCGAGGAGGCCGCCAAGATGGCCATTTCCTCCCCCCTGCTGGAGACCTCTATCAACGGTGCACGGGGCGTGCTGATCAACGTCACCGGCTCCATGGACATCGGTCTGGAGGAGGTGGAGCAGGCCGCCACGCTGGTGCAGCAGGCGGTGCATCCCGACGCGCTGACTATCTTCGGCGCCGCCTTCGACGAGACGCTGGACGATGAGATCCGCGTGACCGTCATCGCCACGGGCTTTGACGAGGCGCAGCAGGCCGCCAATGCCGCTGCTGTGACCCAGCCCGCACAGACGGAGAACAGCGGCGCGCCCCAGCCCCTGGACGAGGTGAAGGGCGAGCAGGGTCAGGACGAGATGGACAAGTCCTTCGACGAGATCCTGCGGATATTCAATAAGGACAAGTTCTGAGAAACAGGCCCCCCGGCTTCGCCGGAGGGTCTGTCTATATAGAGCAAAAAGCCTCCCCCGGACGGGGGAGGCTTTTGTATCACCATTGTGCAAGGTCAACGGGAACGACGACCTCTTTATCCATGCCGGAGAAGATCAGGTAAGTCTCCTCCGTAAGCTCCTCCATCGGCGACAGGTCATACGTGCATATGAACACATTGTCGTCGGTGTCTGAAACGACAACATCCTCGGGATAGCACCAGTTTTCAAAGCCGTCATCGTCCACCCAGATAAGGTCGGGGAAGGTCTGGTAGTCCCCCTCCTCCACCACATAGGCCAGCAGGGACAGGTTCTCGTGGTCCAGCTCGGTATAGGCCACCACAAAGGCACCGCCCTCCAAGGTGAAGCATTCGCCCATCTCCGCATACTCCCGCGCCGACGCTACCGCCTCACCGACGTACTCCGGAGAGCTCCAGTCGTAGTCGGGCATCGGCTCATTGCGGTCAAAGATGTCACCGGACACGCCGCGCAGCGTGTTGATAAGCCCGATCAGGACGCTTACCACGATCACAGCGCCTATCACGCCGGAAGCGGCATTCTTCTTCGGTACGTGCCACTGGATATGGGGTCGGGGGCGGCGGGTCTGCTCCTCGTAGCAGACCTTCTTCTCGTGACATTCCTTGCGCTCGTAGCAGACCTTCTCCTGTTCGGCGTAGTGGACGTCGCCGCCGGCGTCCACCCACTCCCGGCGGGGCGGGCGGTTATAGGCGCCGCACTTGGGGCAGAAGCCCTCACGGGAATCATAGGTCTTGCCGCAGGCCTTGCAGCGGATAGAAGCCATAGGCGGTCCTCCCTTCTGTGTTCTCACCGCCATTATACAGGAGAAGCGGCGGAATGTCTATCACCTTTCGGTTGCGGCGAAAAAAAGGTGGGAAACCTGAAGTTGCACCGCGCGGACGCGCCCACCCCGTCGGGGTGGGCGCGTCTGCTTATTCCACTAGGCCGTATTTGATCTTGATGCGGTCCAGCTTCTCCAGCATGGGCTCCGCCAGCACCAGCAGGAAGAAAACTGTGGCTGCGGCGTGGACGCAGTCCATGGGAAAGCCGGTGACATAGTAGGCGGCGATGACCTTCCACTCCAGCGTGCGGGCATAGAGCAGGGCGGAGACGGGGTTCATAATGCCGCCGTAGATGAGCACGGCGGAGATTGCACCGAACACGCACAGGGCGGCGCGGCTGCGGCGCAGCCAGCCCCGGCGGAACAATACGCCCGCCAGGAAGCCGATGATGCCCATGGCGAACATCTGGAAAGGCGTCCAGGGGCCCTGGGAGAACAGAACGTTGCTGGCCAGCATGGTCATGGCGCCCACCAGGAAGCCGGTCTCGCCGCCCAGGGCCACGCCGGAGATGATGGTCAGAGCCAGGACGGGCTTGAACTGAGGCAGCATGAAGAAGGCGGCGCGGCCCGCCACGCCCAGGGCGCAGAGGGAGGCCACCAGCACCAGCTCACGGGCCTGTGGCTTCCGTCCCTCGAACACCAGGAAGAAGGGCACCATGCATTCCAGCAGCACGGCGAAGGCGATGGGGTAGTAGGCGGTGTTGCCCAGGTAGAAAAAGCCCAGATACAGCGTGGCGGGGATACACAGCAGGATCAGTGCCGCCGCCAGACGGGTACGGTGGGAGAGCTTTCGCTTCTGCACCGGGGTCTGGAGCAGCGTCAGGGGCTTGGAGCGCCGACCGATGGCGGCGATGCAGCCGAAAAGCAGGGCGATGAACAGGCCGTAAAGGCTCAGGGCCTGCCAGCCGGCTTGGGACAGTGTGCCGCCGCCCACCAGGGCGGTGAGGTCGGTGTGCTTGGCCGCCAGCCAGAAGATCGCCAGCGCACCCGCACCGCATACGGCGGCGATGGTCCTGCGCCACCAGGGAAGCTTTTTCGGCTTCCAGGCGGTGGACTCCTCCGCCACCGGAGGCAGAGGCTGCCAGGCGGCAGGCACCTCCGGCTGGGGCGGGACGGTCCCGCCGATGACCGCGATCACGTCCTCCGGCGTGACGGCACGGGGGCAGAAGTCCCGGGCCATACGGTTAGCGGAAGTGGTATAGAAGCTGTTGCCGGAGAAGAAGTCACGGGGTGTGCCCTCCGCGACGATGCTGCCGTCGAAAAACAGGGCGCAGCGGTGGGCATACCGGGCACAGAAGGCCACGTCGTGGCTGACCATCACCACTGTCGTGCCGGCGGCGGTCAGCGTGGAAAGAATAGCGGCAAAGGACTGCTTGAAGGCGGCGTCCAGGCCCTTGGTAGGCTCGTCCAGCAGCAGGATATCCGGCTGGTGCAGCAGCACCTTACCCAGGGCGGCCCGCTGCTGCTCGCCGCCGGAGAGGTCATAGGGATGACGGTCCAGCAGCTCGGTCAGGCGGCAAAGGGCCGTCACCTGTTCTACCCGGCGGTCACGTTGGTCTTTGGGGAGGTCCGTGCCGTCAAAGGACTCGTACAGGTCCTGACGGACCGTGTTTTTCACGAACAGGGCCTGCGGGTCCTGGGGCAGAACGCCGATGCGGCCCGTATGGGTCACGGTGCCCCGCTGGGGCGTCAGCGCGCCGGACAGCAGGCCCAGTGTGGTGGACTTGCCCGCGCCGTTACCGCCCAGCAGGGCCAGCAGCTCACCCCGGCGGGCCTGAAGGTCCAGACCGCGGACCACGTCCGGCTGGTCCGGCTCATAGCGGAACCAGAGACCCGCGCCGGCAAGGGCGGTATCCCCGGCGGGATACACCGGCTCCGGCGGCAGCGGGCACAGGGGGTGTTCATCGCACCAGCCGGACAGGAAATCGCGGCCCTCGCGGACGGTGATGGGGCAGGGCGCGTCGCTGTCCACTCCGGCCCAGATACGGACGGCGGCGGGCATGGCCAGGAACATATCGTGGCCGCGGCCCCGCAGGGAACGGCACACCGCCTCCGGCGCGCCGGCACAGAGGAGATGGCCGCCGTCCAGCACGGCGGCGTGGGTGGCCAGGGGCAACGCCTCCTCGAGACGGTGCTCCGTCAGGAGGACGGTGATGCCCAGCTCGCGGTTCAGACGGCCCACGGTCTGCAAAAAGTCGGCGGCGGCAATGGGGTCCAGCTGACTGGTGGGCTCGTCAAGTATCAGCAGACGGGGTTGGAGCACCATGACCGAGGCCAGGGCCAGCAGCTGCTTCTGGCCGCCGGAGAGCTCGTCCACTTTCCTATGGAACCAGTCCTGGATGCCGAAGAAGGAGGCCATCTCCGCCACGCGGCGACGGATGGAGGGCGTGTCGCAGCCAAGGCTCTCCAGTCCGAAGGCCAGCTCATGCCAAACCTTGTCGGTGACGGTCTGCTCCTCCGGAGACTGGAGGACGAAGCCGATATCGGCGGCCTGCCGATGGGGCGGCAGGTCATCCAGCGGCTGACCGTCGAAGAGGATACGGCCCTCGGCCGCACCGTGGGGGCGCAGGGCGGGCTTCAGCTGGCGGAGAAGCGTGGTCTTGCCGCAGCCGGAGGCGCCGCAGAGGACCCAGAACTCGCCCTGACGGACCGTGAGGGACACATCCGCCAGCGCGGGGCGGGGCTGCTGGGGGTAGGTAAAACCAAAATGCTCCAAACGCAGCAGTTCAGGCACGGGGAGTCCCTCCTTTCCGGGCAAGATAGCGGCGCCGGGACAGGGCGTCCAGCAGCACCGGCGTAAAGCAGAGCAGGCCGTAAACGGCGAAAAAGCTGACCGTCAGCGGTGTGACGGGGCCGCTGAGCAGCATGGGGTAATACTGAAAGCGCAAGCCGCCGGCCAGACCGCCGCCCAGCAGATACAGGCCGCAGAAGGCCAGCCAGAGGGCGACGGCACCGTCACGCCGGTCAAAGCGGTAGAGGGAGAAGGATGTCCTCCCCGGCAGGCCATAGCCCCGGCAGCGCATACTATCGGCGGTGATGAGCCCGCTTTCCAGGCTCCAGGTAACAACGATGGAGAACACACGAAGGGCGCTTCTGACGCGCCGGACCGGGGCGCCGGTCTGGGTATCACGGCCCAGATGCCGCTGGGCTTGGGCCACGGCGCGGAGCCGCCGGACAAAGCGGGGCACAAAGCGGAGGATCATGCTCAGCAGCAGGGACAGCGCCGGGATGACGCGGCCAAAGAGGTACACCACCTTGTCTGAGGTGATGACATCGGTGACGCAGACGAACCACAGCGCCACGGCGCTGAGCATGGCGCCGGCGGCCAGACCGTAGAGCAGGCTCTCCAGCGTCAGGGGATTGCCGGAGGGCAGGTAGGCCAGAATGGTGACGCCCTGGTGGACAAAGGCCGGGTTCAGGGCCGCCGCCAGGAGGGCCATAGGCAGCAGCCACAGCAGGTGGCGGCGCAGGCCCTTGCCGCCCAGCAGACGGGCAACATACCACCCGCCGCCCAGCGTCGACAGAACCAGGCACACCGGGTGCATCAGCAGCATCGCGCAGGCGATGACCAGGGCGAAATAGGCAAAGCTCACCGCCGGATGGCAAGTGCGCAGCGTATCGTCCATGGGATCACCTCCTGCATACATGATGTCTTAACCTTTTAATTATACCCTGCCGCCAGGGGATACGTCAATCCTGCGTGCGGAAAAAGGGCGGCAAAAGCCGCCCTTTTGTCAGCCCATGTAGGTATTGCCCACGTCTGCACCCATATTACAGGTGTAGAGCCACTGAATACTCTCGCCGCCGGAGAGCGTATAGCTGTCCGCGCCATAGTTGGGGAAAGTTCCCCCCACACAGTACATCCAGCCGGAGCTCCTGCCCACATTTTTTTCGAACAGGCCGTTGATGCCCCTGACATAGCTGCCGCTGGAGCTCACCGGGATACCCGCATCACCGCAGGCCCGCTTCAGTACGGACATGACAGACTCACCCTCGGTGATGGTCACCGTGGCGGACAGGATCACGCCGTCGGCGGGAATGATATCCTTCACGCCATCGGAGCACTTGTCCATATTATCAAGCACCGTGGCGCAGGAGATGTACAGCGATATGGACGCCGCCGGCGCAGGGTCAGGTGCAGGCGCAGGGTCCGGGTCCGGCGCAGAAGGCTGCTCCTGCTGTTTCTTCTCTTCTTCCAGCCGCTTCTGCTCCTCCAGGCGCTTGGCTTCCTCCTGCTTTTTGGCGTCCTCCTCGGCCTTTTTGGCATCATCAGCCGACTTCTGCTTGTCAGGCTTCTTATCGTCCGCGGTCTTATCCTCAGTCTTTGCCGCGTCCTGCTTGCCGTCAGCCTTGGTGGTGCCCGTTTCAGCTGTGTCGTCCTTCCTGGTGTCCGTGGTCTGCTCCTGCTTTGCCGTGGGAATGTTGCCGGGGGCGTACGATACGGTCTTTTTTCCGCAGGCGGCGCAGGTCAGCAGCAGGGACAGCGCCAGCGCCAACAGCCAAAATCGGTGGTTTTTCTTCATATCTCTCATTCCTCATAAAAGCGCCATACGCAGAGGCGCTTTCGCGCCCCTGCGTCGGCTGTTCTGTTGTTACTTGGAAACGCGCTTCTTCCGGGTCAGCACCACAACGGCTGCCGCCGCCAGGACCGCGCTGCCCAGCCACAGCACCATCTGACTGTCGTCCGCCGTATTGGCGGAGTCGGTCTTGTCCGGCGTCGCGGTGGGGTTGTAGTAATAGTGGTTGGTGGACTCCGTCCAGCTGATGGCCACAGGAGACAGGCCGGTCAGCGTCACCAGCAGGCCGCTGGGGGTTTTGGTGACAGCGGGGAATTCCACGGTGCCCACATCCAGGCCGCAGTCCGCCATAGTCACAAGGTGTGCCACGGTAAAGCTGTACTTGCTGTAATTGGCCGCAATAGCCTCAGGATAGGGCAGCAGCACGGTGATCCTGCCGTTTACCAAGTCCGCCTTGGTAGCGGGAGTCTCCACCTGCCCACCGTCCACGGTGGTGATGATCATCAGCCGCACATCAAACACCGCGGTGTTCTCCGCTGTGTTCTTGCTGTCCTTCCTGGAGATCTGCAGCTGCAGCTCGGCTTTGATCTTTTCCTCGCTGTTCAGCTTCTCGTTATCCCGCAGGGTATCGGGCACTGTAATAGTGCCAGATACCTCGATGCGCTTCATCGTACCATCCTCGGACTTCACCGCACCGCAGACGCACTGGATGCCGTTCACATAGGTGTGCCCGGTCTTGTTGACCACCGCATGGCAAACCTTGCAGACGTTCCAGTGGTCATCTTTGTCTGCGAGCATCTCTGTGCCGGGGGTGTGGCCCAACGCAGCGATGACGCGGGTCTCCTCCTTGGAGCAGACGGAGCAGGTACGCTTCTCCGTACCGGTCTCGGTGCAGGTGGGTTTCTTGGCGGTCGTCCACGCGCTGAACTTGTGGCCCGTCGCGGGAACAGGCTTTTCCTCCACGACGCCGCAAATGGAGCAGATCCGGCGGCTGACGCCGTCCTTGGTGCAGGTGGCGGCCACGGTCACTTTCCACTCGCCGAAGCGATGGGCGCAGGCGGCGTCGGTCATATCGTAAAAGGCGTTGGCCTTCTCGGTAAAGCGCGCATAGGCGGCCATGGCGCAAAGCGCCTGCTCCGTGGCCATCTCGTTGACGGCCTTGTCTGCGAACCGATTCTTAAAGCCGCCGTTCTCCGCCACGCGGTACTGCAGGAGGTTCCCCAGAACGCTCAGGGTCTTCCCCTCCACGGTCTTGGTAAAGCGCGCGTCCGTGTTGGCATCCAAATTCAGGGCGGAAAGGGCGATGACCACCTGCGCGCAGCTCTCGGAGGAGTCGTAGCCGCTTCGATACTTGCCGGAGAGCCAGTTGAGGGCTTTCTCCACGGCGGTGTTCACGGTTTCATTGCCGCCGTCCTTATAGTAGGGTGCCAGCGCCTGCAGCGCCATGGCGGTCATGTCCACGTCGCCGACGGGTTTTGTGTCGGCTTTGGCGCTCCAGCTGCCATCCGCATTCTGCTGGCCCAGAATGGCCTGCGCCAGCCAGGAGGTGTCGGGGGTGTAGTTGCGGCTGTTGAGGGCCAGCAGGCCGAACACCAGACCGTTGATATCCGTGTCACTGGTATTGGTGACCTGCATGATATTCCGGTCCTGCAGCGCCGTCAGCAGGTTTTTGCCGCCCACGTTGGCGGGGTCCTTGCCGATGGCGGTAAGAGCCAGGGCAATACGCTCATTGTCGGTGATGACGGGGGTGTTTTTATCATCGGAAGCCCGGAGGATGCCGTCAGAGCCGATGTTCGCCTTTACATAGGCCACGACCTTCTCATAATAGGCCGCGATATATGCCTCGGACAGAGGCACCTTGGCGCGAGCCTGTCCCAGCACCGCCCACTCGCCGAAGAGATAGCTGACGACCGGGGCGCTCACCGCGCTTTGGATATACGCCTTGGCGCCGGCATACGCCTCATCGAAGCCGGGCACTTCCGCACCGGGCACCACGGGATCCGTCGGGTCCAGTGGAATATAGGTGTCGGTAAAGAACAGGCGCAGGGTATCGCCGTCCTTGAGATAGGTGTTGTCCAGCGTGGTCTTGGGCAGAGTCTCGTTGCCGTCCTTGACGGCGATGCCGAACATCCAGCCGGAGGACTTGCCGTCGCCCTTCTCCTTGAGGGTGTGGCCCGCCGCATCGGTGATGCTCTTGATGTAGGCGCCGCTGCCGGTATAGGTGTACTTGGCACTGTCAAGGCACGCCTTCACAGCGTCCCAAGCGGTGGGATCCTCGTTGGCCTTGCCGGTGAAGGTAAAGCCGGAGATTCCCGTGAAAGTATGGCCGTTCTTGTTGTAGCCGTCCACCTTGACCTTCACGGTGAGGGTCTGATTTTCGTTGGGGTCATTCTGCCCCGTGGTACCGGGCACCGTCAGGTCGATCTGGATGGGCTGCTTGTAGAATTGGGCAAAGTTCTTGTAGCGTTCCTTGCTCTCCTCGGTGCCGTTGATGCCGAACTTTTCCCAATACTGGGCGTACTTGGTGTAGGTCAGGACGCTGTCCAGCGTAACTGTCGTATTGTACTCCGGCTGGTGCACACGCAGGAGCTCATTCTCGATGACGGAGGGTCGGGAGGATCGGAAGCAGCGGTACTTCTCCGTATCGAGCCAGCCGGGGATATCGTCGGCCTCGATGCCGTCGAAGGTCATATTCACCGTGCCGCGGACGTATTTCAGCGTGCCGTCCTCGTTTTTGCAGATCTCCGCGAAGGGATACAGGTCGGAGGTGACCTTGGTCTTATCCGTATTCTCGTTCTTGATACCGTTCCAGTAGACATCCCCGGTCAGCGCCTTGGTCATAAAGACGGCAGCGCCATCCAACTCCTGCTGGGTAAAAGGCTGAATGGTGAAGCTGAACTCCTGCCGCGCCAGCAGAAGGCCGGAGCTGCGGGTGGTGATGGTCACCACATACTTCGCCTCCACCGGCTTCTCACCGGGCAGTGGGCGGTAGACCATGGCGTGATACCCGTTGAAGTCCAGCACATCCGGGGTGAGGCTCACCATCGTGACCTTCTGGTTATAACTGTCGGTCATGATGCCCGCTTTCTCCAGAAGAGCGGGTCTGGGCATCTGCATATCGTCGCTGACGGCAGTCGTGTCCACGGGCTTTGTCTTGTCCACAAAGTCGCGCAGGAGCCCCTGATACTTCTCCGCCAGAGCGTTTTGCATCTCGCTGGTCACGCTGCTGTCGAAGGGCGCAACGGTGGCGTCAAAGAACACATCGGCATAGACCTCCACGCCGTTGTCGCCGGTGATGTGCGCCAGCGTGTAGTCATCGAAGGCGTCATAGGTCACGCGGGCGATCAGCCGGAACTTGCCGGCCTTCTCGGGCAGCGCCGTGCCGTCTGCGGGCTGCAGGGGGCGGTTGACGGTGCCCACGCCGGTGCCGTTGGTGCCGTTGGTGATGTAGAGCCACTCGGTGTTCCGGGTGCCCCACTGCACCTTCACATCATAGCGCCCCGCAATGCTGGAGGGAAGCGTGAGGTTGGAGGTGATGCGGTCGTTCACGGTGTAGAGCGTCCAGCCCGCCACCTCGCTTTGGGTGGCCCCGTTGGTGTTCTCGCCGCGGATGAGTTCCCAGTTCAGGGACCCGGCGGCGCTCTCCAGCAGTTTCTGCACCGCGTCGGCGCTGCGCCCCACGGTGGCACGGAGGGTGATCTCCTTGGTGACCCCGGCATAGGTGATGTTGAACTTCAACCCCGTGTACTGCACGGTCTGGCGGGCGGTGCCGTCGCCGGTGAAGTAGGTGATTTTGCCGTTGTCGGCAATGTACTGTACCTTGGTACCGTCAAATCCGTTGGCCTTGGCGCTGCCGTTGACATAGGTGATCTCGGAGTTGTCCGCCACATCCGCATAGCCCTGCTCTGCCAGCAGGCGGCGGAAGGCTTGGGTGATGTTGGTTTCATAATAGAGTCCCACGCCTTGCAGGGGCTGCACGGCGGTATTCTTGCGCGTGAACTCGGCGGCAATATCCTCCAGAGTCTGCACCTTTTCCGCATTCTCGGACCACAGGCACAGCGTGAAGGTCTTGGTCTTCGTGGCAGCGCCGCTTTGGAGAGTGGCGGTGAGGGTCACCGTGACCTTATCCGCCGCAGGCGCGGTGAGCGCGCCGGTGGCGGTGTTCACCAGCGCGTTATCCGCCGTCCATGCGAGGGAAACGGTCTTTTCCTCCCCGTCCACGGGAACGGTGACGCTCTTGGGCAGGGTCAGGAAGCCGGTATAGGTCTGCGCGATCTCCTCTTCCTCTTCCGGGTCGCTGCTCACCGGGGTAAGGCCGCGGAGCTGATAGACGCCGGTGGCATCGGCCTTCAGAAGGTCTGCATTCTCGGCATCGAGCCCCAGTTCCTTATAGAAGTGCTTTTGCAGGGCGTTCAGGAAGTAGTCGTGCAGGTCCGTGACCGCTTCGCCGGGCTCTTCGATGCCGTATTTCTCGCAGAGGTCGGCCTTATCGTTATAGTTGTTGAGGTCATAGATTTCCAGCACAATCTCGGCGTACCAGTCGGCCTTGGCTTTCTTGGCGGCGTCGGCGGCGCTCATGCCGCGAAGCTGCAAGGCGTTGGCGGCGGCGGCAGCGGCCTTGAGGTCGTCGGCAGAGAGGACAGTGCCTCCCTGCCAGGGCAGAACGGGGAAGCCGCCGTTGAGGGTACCGTCATCCTGATTCATGCCCATGTCCACGGCGAACTCCGCGGAGCGCATATAGTCCGCGGTATGGGCGGTCATGCCGCTGGTGGTGCCATCCGCCGCGGCCTGTGGTGCGACGGTGTCCAGATAAGCGCAGTTGGTGATGGTGGCGCCGGAGTTCACCTTGCCTACCACCGCACCGAAGCTGCTTTCCGGACCGGTGACAGCACCTACAGTGTAGCAGTCTTTCATAACAGCATTACTGTACGTACAGCCGACAAGTCCGCCAAATCCGCCATCCCTAACACTCTTTGCGTTAGTGTGGACGTTCCCCGCAAAATAGCAGTTCTCTACGGTACCGTAAGTATAACCCACGATACCTCCCGCGCCATTTTGCACCGCATACCGGGAGTACTTGAACAGAATATCCGCTGTGCTCACACAGCCACTAATGACATTGCCTGCCACACCATGACCAACAATACCGCCAACACCAAAGATCGCGTCATCGCCGCCTTTGATGTAACCACTGACGAGGCAGTTTTCAATCCGGCCTTCACTCTTATCCGCAATACCTCCGACATTACTTGTACCGTCAATGGCGCAATCCACACACAAACTCTTGACAGTTCCATTGGCGCTCAAATAATAGACTAATCCGCCAGTTCCTGCCAAACCACTAACGGTGTGACTATCGCCGTCCAGGGTGCCGGCGAACTTATTGCTGCTGGTGCCGATGGCCGTCCAGGGCTTGCCGTTGAGGTTGATGTTGGCGGTGAGCTTGCCGCTGATGGTCGTGTCGCCCTTGTTGACCGCATCGGCAAACCAGGCCAGTTCCGCGGCGGTGCCGATCTGATAGACGCCGTTTTTGTCTTGGGTGGGTGCGGTCTTGGCGGTGCCGTCCCAGCCCTCACCCGCGTAAGTTAAGGTGAAGGAAAGCGTCTTGTCCTCGGCGGCGGTGATGCTGCCGTGAACGGGGATATACTCCGCCTTGGTGACGGTATAGGCATAGGTCTCGCCGAGGTAGAGTTTGTAGCCGCCGTCGGTCTCGGGCTTGATGGTGCCGCCCACGGGGTGGGTCACGGTCACCTTAGCGTTTTCCGCCGGAGTTACGGCAAAGGTCAGGGTGCAGGAGGCAAGTTCGCTCAGCGTGACGGTCTTGTTCACATCGGCATTAACGGTGATGCTCCCCGTCTCGGTCTCGTAGCCGAACTTGCTGACGGTGTAGGTGTATTCCGCGCCCTTTTCGACCACATAGGTATATACGCCGGTTTCCTTGTCGGTAGTCTTGGGGCTGGCTGGCAGGCTGCCCTTTTCCAGTTTTACCGTGGCATCCGCGGGAGTCGCGGTAAGGGTAATGACCGGCTTGGCGGTGAGTTTCACAGGTTGGGTCACATCCGCATCGGTCACCGTGATCTCGCCGGTGGCGGTCTCATAGTCCTTCTTGCTGACGGTGTAGGTGTAAGTTCCGGGGGCAACGGCGTATTTGCCGCCGCTTCCGGTCAGTTTGTTGCCGCTTTCATCCTTCAGTTCCACCTTGTCGGCGGTGGGAGTTGTCGTAAGGGTGATGGTATAAGCCGGAGAAACGGCAAAATTCTTGAGCCGGACATAGTAACTATTTCCATTTTCGTTGAAAGATAAGGTGAGGGTTTCCCCCGTGTTCAACGCCGTGCTAAAGGTTTTCCAACCATTCTCCTCATAGACTGTCAGCAGAGTAGTAGTACCCTTTTTCACAGTAAAGAAGGCGGAGTCATCCTCATCCCAATTGTCTTCATGCCCCTGTGCAAAATACTCAAAAGAAATCACGCAAGGTTTCGTCGCCGTCAGCGTCAGGGAGGTTGTTCCGTAGTAACTCTTGTTGCTCTCTAAATAGTTTCCGGCAGCGGATTTGATGGGCTTAAAGCCTTTGGTGCCATTGCTGGCGGTGATGCCCTCGATGCCTTGGAACATATCATCAAAGGTCAGTTTCTTTGCAAAGGGCAAGTCCACGGCGACGGCGGCAGAGGCAACGGTGAAGTTGCCGGAGAGGTCATCGCAGCCATCCAACTTGGCCGTGTAGGTATAGTCCCCGGCGGGGAGGGCGCAGTTCGTGCCGCTGCCCTCGTACACCTTGGTACCGTTGTACTTCACGGTGACGGTGGGCGAGGCGCTCACGCCCTCCGGCTTGGTGATGTTGAAGGTCACCGTCTGCTTTGCCAACTCGGTCAGCTTGACGGTCTTGTTCACATCGGCGGTCGCAACACTGATCGTGCCGGTGGCCGTCTCATAGCCGAACTTGCTGACGGTGTAGGTGTACTCACCCGGCTTTACCGCGTACACACCATTGCTGCCGGAGACGGGTTTGCCTTCCTTATCTTTCAGAGTGACCGTCGCGTCCGTCTGGTCCGGCGCTATGGTCAGCGTGTACAGCGGGGAAACGGTGAAGTTTTTGAGCTTGAGTCCGCTTGAGGAACCATAACTCAGCGTCAGTGTCTCCCCAATTCTCAGATCAGCAGAAAAATTCTTCCACTCGGAGCTATAATAGGAGGCTAACAGTTGACTACTGCCTTTTTTGACATAGAAGTCCGTATAACCTGTACCGCCGCAATAGTCAAAAGATACAGTTACATTCTTGATAGCCGCAATCGTTATCGTTGAGGGGGAATAGGAACTCGCGTTACTTGCCGGTTGTAGGCATCCCTCAGATTGTACCGGCTCAAAAGGACGGGACGTACTATTCGTTGCCGTGACGCTGTCACTGATGGCACTAAAGAAATCGGAGAATTGCAGCTTGTCCTTGACCTCGATCGCAAAGCTCGCGGTCTTGCCTCTATAGCTGACGGTAATACTTTTCGATTCCGCCGGCTCGCTGGTGTCAAACCCTTCAAACGTCACACCGGCGGCGTCATAGCCATCGGTAATGGTGCGGGTTTCGTCGGTGCCATCATAGTTCACCGTGAGGACCATGCCGGTCAGGTCAAGTTCGGCATCGCCCTTGTAGTACTCCGTCTTTGTGGGAGCCTTGGTCACCTTGATGCTCTGCACCTTTTTCAGCGCCACGGTTTGGGTGCTGCTCTCGGTGGGCGTCACTTCGCCGGCGGCGGGCTCATAGCCCTCGTCGTCACTGACGGCGGTATAGGTGTACGTGACGCCTTTCAGCAGCTTATAGCTGCCGTCACTCTGCGGCTCGATCTCCGTGTCGCCCCGCTTGACGGTCAGGGCCGCACCCGTGGGCGTGACATTGAAGGTCACGTTCACCAAAGCAGAGGTGTCCTCCGCCAGCGTAACAGTAACATTGGCAGGATCAGCCACGGGGTTGTCCTCACCGGTCACGGTCACGGTGCCGGTCTGCTGCGTGTAGCCGGGGCAGGACACGGTATAGGAATACGGTGCATCGGCGGCAGGCAGCGCCACGGTGGTGGAGCCGGTATAAGTGCCGCCGTTGATTTCGAGCGTGGCATTCGCGGGAGCAATGGCAAAGTGTACCGCCGCGGTGGGGGTCTCCCAGCTGAGGGCAGGATAGTCCCCGCTCTTAGCCATGAAGGCGCTGCCTAACAGGGTAACAATATCACCGCTGCGCATCTCTGCATCGGTCTTGGACACAGTGGGGTCGGTGTAGTCGACATTTCCACAAGACCCCACTTTATATGTGCTCTCCAAGTAGTAGCATTTCTTAACTGTAGCAGCATTCCATCCGACAACTGCGGCTGTATTCTTTCCACTTCCAGTGATACTTCCAGTATTGTAGCAATTCTCAACACTCGCTCCGCCATCTACATAACCAGCTATCCCTCCCATATTTATGGGTCTTGTTCTGGTGCTGGAAACCGCGCCTTGGTTGTAGCAGCTGGTCATGGTCAAACCTGTTCCCTTGCCAACAAGTCCACCAACATAGCGGCCAGTTGCAGCCACAGTGGCTTTATTTGCACAAGCTATAATAGTCGCGTTGGTGGCGATACCGGCAATGCCGCCTATATTATCGGTGCCAGTCACTTCACCGTCCACCATAACGTTTTTCACAACTGCACCGGCAGCCAGCTTTGCAAACAGCGCCTGATAGTCGCTATCACCGCTGATCGCCAGCGTCACGGTGTGGCCGTTGCCGTCAAAGGTGCCGGAAAAGTCGCTGGCATAGGGCTCGGTGACAATGATATCCTTCGTCAGCGTATAGCTGCCGCTGGCGTCCATCGCCGCAAACGCCTCCGCGGTGCCGATATTCTGCACCGCGCCTGCCGCGGCCAGCATCGGCGCCGCACCGCCGCTGCTGGTCATTTGGGGCGCAGGCGTTTCCGGAGCAGGCTCCTGCTGCTCCTGCGTCTCCTCATCCTCGGCAGGGACGGTGTTCTCCGTGTCCGCCGGAGCTATCTGTTCCTGCTGGGTCTGCTGCTCCTGATCCGCGGCCAGCGTGTCGGCCAACACGGAGGTGGGCAGCATGCTGACGACCATCACGACGGTCAGCAGCCAGCTTATGACTCTCTTCCTCATATCTCTTTCTCCTTTATGTAAATTTTTTGTCGACGTGAGGGGGTGGGCGGGGATGCGGCAACATCCCCGCCCCACTTATGGAAAAGCACGCGGCCAATGGCCGCCTCAGCTTGACAAAGGGGACTCGTCTGCACAGTTTCACGGTCAGATGGAAAGCGCACGGCGCCTCAGCTTGACAGTCGAGTTTTCCGCACCGCTTCGCTGTGTATGGCAGCGTGTCAGCCTGGCAAGGGAAATATTTTTCATGCAGGGCATGAAAAACGGGACAGAGTGCACTCTGTCCCGCGAAAA
>OMAR01000317.1_pt1 | contig 17477 bp, 25 predicted proteins | sample 1644651 | NCBI WGS metagenome assembly OMAR01 (sample SAMEA103958128, study PRJEB25191) | human gut metagenome | reverse complement strand
CGTGGTATTTACATCTTTATGGCCTAAGACATCAGCCACCAGGTAAATATCGCCTGTTTCGCGATATAGTGACGTTCCATAGGTACTTCTCAGTTTATGCGGTGTAATATTCTTCATCGTGGTAATTAATTTCGAGTATTTTTTTACCAGATTTTCTACTGCCCGGACACCGATTCGTTTCTTCTGCAGGGAAAGGAAGAGGGCATTGGTGCTTCCCTCCACAGCTTCAATGGTATTTCTTTCTTCCAGATAATTCAAAAGAGCAGTGCGAACCTCATCACCGAAGTATACAACGACTTCTGCACCACCTTTTCGATGTACTTTGATTCCGTTGTTACGAAAGTCTACATCTGTGATATCAAGTCCCACACATTCAGAAACACGGATTCCTGTTCCTAAAAGCAATGTCATAATTGCAAGGTCACGACATTTGGTCTGTTCATGAAACTTTTGCTGGCGTTCGGTTAATTTTTCACCAGATTCAACTTCATCTAACAGCATAGCAACTTCATCTACATCAAGTCTCGTTATGGTTTTTTCGTGTTTTTTTGGCATCCGGACAAGCTGTGCAGGATTTTTTGTTATCATTTCTTTACAGAAATAGTAATTATAAAAGCTTCGTAAGCTTGCCAGTTTACGTGAAATGCCTCTTTCATCATTGGTATGCGCAACACCATCTTTTTCATAAACCCTTAAATAATCAAGATATTCCTCAATATCCATAGGCGAAATCTGGTCTAACAAATCGATAGTGAATTCATTTACCGGCTTTTTCGCACAAATGGGATTATTCTGATGTATAAAATCAAAAAATATACCTAAATCATATGCATAAGCCAATAGGGTCCGGGACGAAACAGACGCCTTCATTCCGATAAAAAACTCTCGGCAGAAGGGGGGCAGCTCCTTCTGAAGTTCACGTAACTTTAATTCATTTTTTGTATTTACTGATTCATAATATGCCTTTTCATTCATTGGATAATTGCCTCCAGTCTGGAATATTCCCATTTATAATTGCTGTAAATAAACGGTTCTTTACACCAGGATGATCTTTATTAAGCTGTTGTAATAAATCCTTGGCATATTGACGCTTTGTTTTTCCATCAAATGTACATGGATTTTTAACAACAGGAAGATTGTAATGATTTTTAAAACCAATTACATCGACTTCCGGAACATACATCAACGGCCGGATAACATCAAGATTACTACGGTCGAGATGTGTAACCGGTGGAAATGCATAAAATCTTCCTTCAAACATAAGAGAAAGCAGCATCGTTTCTATGATATCATCCTTATGATGCGCATAAGCAACTTTGTTGCAGCCAAGCTCAATGACCGCCTGATTCAATGCTCCTTTACGAAGCTTTGCACAAAGAGAGCATGGACTGTTCTTTATATTCTGTTCCTTAATAATTGCACCGATTTCTGTGGAAATAATATGATATGGTACATCCAGTTCCTGACATAATTCTTTAATTGACATCAGTTTGAAATCTGGATAACCTAAATCGACAGTTACAGCAGTAAGAGAGTAGTGTTTTGAATAAAATTTACGTAAACCAGCCAGCGCATATAAAAGAGTAAGACTGTCTTTTCCACCAGAAATACCAACCGCAATAGAATCATTTTCTTTAATCATCTGAAAATCATCAATCGCCTTTCTGGTATAACTATATAATTTTTGAAGTTTCATCAATAACCTCCAAATTTTTGTAATAATTGTGTTTTACGAATACATTATACATGAAAATTACTGGAAAATCCATGTCCTTACATATATAATAGGATAAGAATATGAAAAAGAAAGGAATTAGGAAAATGAAATTCGTAATACAACGTGTTACACATGCCGAAGTTGAAGTTGAACAGAAAATTATTGGTTCCATTCAGAATGGATACCTGGTATTAATCGGAATTGCGGAGGATGATAATGAAGAAATTGCAGATAAATTAGTTAAAAAGCTATTGGGATTAAGGATTTTTGCAGATGAGAATGGCAAGACAAATTTAAGTCTAAAGGATGTAAATGGATCCCTTTTGTTAGTTTCACAATTTACATTATATGCAGATTGCCGTAAGGGAAATCGACCGTCCTTTGTAAATGCAGGTAATCCAGAAAAAGCTAACGAATTATATGAATATATCATTGGAAAATGTCGTGACGAAGTTCCAGATGTACAAACTGGTTCCTTTGGAGCAGATATGAAGATAACTTTGCTGAATGACGGTCCATTTACAATTATATTAGATTCAAAAGACTTGATGTAAAGTCTGCTTTGTGCGTTAATATGGTATATATAGTGGTAGTGAAGTATCTATTCGCAAAACTCATGTTTTGCGAATAGATAACTCACACCCTATATATACCATATTAACACACGGAAGTCAACTTTTTTTTATCTAGCACACATAAAACAGCGTGTAAACTCTTTTATTCGCAGATAAAAACCATCTACGAATAAAACTTTTGTTTCACAAAAGCAAGGAGCTGACACACTTTTTTATATGCGCAAAGGTAGGGAAAATCCGTGGATTTTCCCATAATAAAACCGTGTGCATCTGCACACGGTTAAAACTCATCATATAATTATTGGTTACTCACTACCAATAATTTACCACCACTAAAATAATTGTGCTATCTTTTTGAATGCAAGCTACTACCGACATAAAAGCCAATTTTTGTAAACGGTAACCGTTGGTTATTTTTTTAGGCCACAAAAACAGTGGCTAAAAAAAACGAGCCGTTGACAAAAATAGTCTTTTATATACGAGGGCGAACAAGCACAGCTTAGCTAAGCTGTGCTACGCACAACTTTTTACTAATCAAACCGGAGTAAATCTTCTGCCCGGATGTCTAAACACTTCGCAAGACTGGTAGCGTATTCCAAATTTAATTTAGAAAATGAACGCTGTTTCTGCTCAAGCGCTCTAATCGTACGAACTGGAACACCTGACGCATCCGCAAGGCTAACTTGCGTATATTTTCTTTTTTCTCTCAATTTAACAAAATCACACATAAAAAAACCTCCAAGAAAACCGTGATGTATTTACACCACGGTTTTTAATTTTATTTTTTTCTAAAAATCTAACCGAGCAAATTCGCCGAGGTACAATTCCTCATCACAAATATCAAATGCTTTACGGACAACTGTCTGACGCCTAACGAAAGTATGCTTATTGGTACTGCATACACAAAAGCCCTTTTATTGCTGTTGGCATATCGTATGGCACTATGTTTTCTTTGTTGCACTGGTCGAACATTGCGTTTATTCCTGCAAGCTGCCATTCTTCAATATCATTCTTTTTATCTCTCAAAAATTCTGCTGCTTCTCTTGCTTCTTTCATGCAGCTTTTCATAACTCTTGCATTGTTCTCTGCTGTGCTTATCATCATTACCAGTTCCCCGGTTTCTTTTGTTTTTTCAAACGCTTCTTTTTCTTTCTCCCCTCTTTCTTCCTCTTTCAACATTTCTCCCATGAACCAATATGTAAGATTCTTTGTTCTTCTGATTGTTTTTTCTCTGCTCTCTGGCATCATTTCTTCCGGCTCAATCAATTTATCAGCATTTACCATAAATACACCATCCACTTTTTTTTCAAGTGCCTTTCTTTATTTGATAAATCAATTATAACACTACAGTGTCATACCGTCAATATACATAATGAATAAATATAACACTACAGTGTTACATATTTTTGTATATTTTTACATAAAATTTTCGCCGCCGCCAAAACCGGGCGGCGGCATTGCATACCACTACCGTCTTGAATTAATAGCATTTCTTTCTGCATCTTCTTCCGCTTCTTCCATGGTGTCACCAGTACCGAAAGAAACGTCAGGATATTGCGTTTTACCGTCTTCAATCCAGTTACCATCAGAATCAAAATAGCCGGAATCGACCACAGCAGTATTTATCATATGGGCATCAACATAATTTTTCACAGTATAGACACCAAACCCAATCATAACTAGAGCCATAATCGCACATAAAATCGATAAGTCCCTTACGTCCTTTTTCAATTTTAATATACTGTTTTTTAATTCTTCATCCATGCATTGCACCCCCTTTTCAGAATACAATGATTATAGCACAAGTGCCTTTGTCCGCGCAAGCTGTCCGGACAAAGGCACTAAGTTTATCTTTTTTTCATTCTTCTTTTCAACCGTTTAGAACGGTTGGTTACCGCATCATTATCCGGATTCATTTCTCCACGCATGGTAAGTATTTCTTCTTCACTCATCATATCACCCTCTTCAACCGACTTTTTCAATTTATCAACACAAGCCAACGTGTCATATGAGTTATAATCTGAATCAAGTATTAAGAAACCAGTACGTTTACGAGGTTTGACCATGGTAGGGTCTGACGCATATTCCATTTCATCTGCATCATATTCATTTTGTACCATAAACCGCCATATTTTATTGCAGTTAATACATTTTTGCGTTACAGACCGCATAAGCGCATCAGTTAGCTTAAATTTTTGTGATGAATACATAAATGATATGTGATAATGTCTTGAGGTAATCAGCGTATTCAAAAATGCCGGGTCAATATTCGTTTTGAAACTCCGGCTATTTAATTGTGCGCTTGCTTCATCCAGTACGACAATAACGACAGTTCTTGTATTTTGTTCATCATCAATAGCCTTGTTACGGTAAGCGCAGCATACCACTTGAGAAAGTGACTGCAACGGTTCGAACGGTACAGACAACAAGTCTACGTTACTAATGATATGTACCTTTTGACGTACAAATTTCTTACGTCCTCTATCCCATACCATTTTATTATTATACCGTTTGAATATAGCATCTACATAATGCACAATAGACAACGTCTTGCCGCCGCCAAAATGCGCACAATAACAATTTAAAATCCCGGCGTTATAATAGTTATACTGTTTATGTCGGAAGTACATGATAGAATCTTTTATAGCATAACAGATTGTTTTTGCTGGATGGAATACTATTATCCTTGCAATGACAGACAGCCATAACAATATAGCTATTCCAATTATTAGAATAAATGTCATTTTTTCATACCCCCAATCAGTCCGCAAGCCATAGTAAACAGTTCAAGAGCCATCATAACCACTACAAGCCGGACAAACACATAGACATCAAGTGTCGTACTTTCTCCGATTATTAAATTTACAATTGCATCCATGTACTATTTCACCCCCTTAAGCACATTATTTCTCCAATGACGCATACACTGCCAGCAGAACATGAACAGCAGGAGAAACATAATAACCGACAGTTTACCGTCTATGGAAACAAGTGTATTACTATCCAGCGTACCGCCGGAATAAGTAATTTCCGTAGACATTTCCACGTTCTCCGTATTTTCTTCCATGTTTTCCGTAGAAATCTGCATAGTTTCCGTATCATATACAACAACCTCACTCATATATCAATCACTTATTCCTTTCATAAATTTAATAACAAGACAAACCGCCAAAGAAAAAATAATAACTGCCGCTACAGATATTTTATACTTACCAATATCCATTTGAATTGACCAAAACCTTATAAATAAATCAGCTACCATTTTAAAAAGGTTCATTACATCCATACACTACCCCCTTATAGCTTTAACAATCATAAAGAACACAAAAACAGTAAAACCAAACGCAATAAATGCAAGGCACCATGGTGGAAGAAATGAAAATAAATCCGATATAAGCGCAGGAATCTGTCCTACTTGAGTAAAAAGGTTTTTTAGGTTTGATGCCATATCATCACCGGAATTGCCCGTTGAACTATTGCTATCAGCGTTATTTTCAGCTTCATCCGGAGTATCACCTGAACCGAAACCGCTATCCGGATTAGAACCATTGGAAGCATCCGGGTTGTCATCCGTAGGATTTCCGCTAGGGTCGGTACTATTCACTTTGTCTGTAGACGTTGGGTCTTTAGAAGAACATTCAAACCAATTCCCATACTTCCAACCATCATCCGTTTTTACACATATACGGAAACGATAATTGAATTTAAAGTATTTACCAAGAGAGTTTATTTTTTGAAATGCTGCATATTCTTCACCCCAAAAAGACTTTTCTTCATCATAAGTAACTTTTAAAGTTCCATCTTTTGCAGATACCATTTTATAACTTTTCCAGTCAGTAGATTCTATTTGTTTTCCAGTTAACAAATACTTGTACCATTGAGTAATAAGGCAAGATTGTACTTGAATATAACTAGAATCCGTATAAATAAAGCCGGATGTACTTTTCTCTGAATCCCAAGAATATTTAGTATAATAAGTAAAATCCTCTACTTTCTCACTACCATTTTTTTGCTCAATTTCACGCACTTTAAAATTATGGATATAACCTAAATCCGTGTCATAATCTTTATCCGAAGTATTAGAAAATTCATCCAGTGGGTCAGTTGGTGGCTCGATAACTTCATTATCACCGTACATAATCGTTTTAAAATTATCAGTCTTACTAGCTTCGTTTTTAGTGCAAGACCAAGAAGTCCCACCAATACGGTCATATATTAATCCTAATGTAGACCAATTGGTAGTAGCATCAGTGAAATATTCGTTAGATGAACTACCAGCATGATGAACACCACAAGAATAAAAAGGCTGACTAGAATTACCACGGTTATAACTTTCTGTACCTTCATAATTATAAATAACAAGACCAGTAGAATCATATACATAACAATGTTGAGTAACTGGAGCACTAGACACACAGCTAACACGTTTATAGATGCCAGAACCAAAATCACCACAATATTTAATCAAATAAATAGGTTTTGCACCAGTGAAAGACCAGCATATAGTATATGTACTTGTTTTCCCATTTTTAACGCATTGAAAATTATATTTAAAGTTAGAAGCATGTATCAAAGAAACTTTAGCTTTATCAGAAGAACACGAACCATATTCCGTATTTTGATAATTTACAGTAATTACACCGACAGACAAATCTTCCGCTTTTACTTCGGTTGGATGTATCATTATTAAGCTGACTAACACAACCGCAAGGCAGAACGTTAGTATAAAAAACAATTTACTTTGTATTTTTTCCATTTTTAATTTTGTAGGCATTATATAACCCTCCTCTTTAAATTGATAAATGCCGGAGCAGATAAACCGCCCCGGCACTATTTTGCATGTTACAAATACGCCTATTAGCGTAACTTTTTAACTACTGCAATGGCAATACCAATAATACCGGCGCAGAAAAATGTCATTAATACTGCATCACCAGTAATGGTTTTCATTACAGTAGATACAACGCCCATAAGGCTAGTCACTGCATCTGTCATACTTACACTTGCACTTGCCGCTAATACTCCACCCATAGTGCTTACCCCTTTCCTTAAAAATTTTATATGTCAATTAGCATTGCGCACTGCCAAGGTTGACCGCTATTTCACAACCACATCAGATACATAAGCTTCTCCGCTATACCCCTTACCATACCAAATAGTAAGCTCATGTCCGATATGTTCCGGTTTGATTTTATCGGATAAATCATCAAACAAGAATATCTTATCTGTTAACTTTCCGACTACAGAATTGCTACCGTCCTGCTCCACAAATAATACTTTACCTTTCTTTTTCTTCATTGGAATATAACCTACTAATTTAATCATTTTCTAAATCTCCTTTCCTAACTCTTTTAGGTTGTCAGCATGACGCCGTAATACAACATTAATTTCCGGAATAACGATAGCGTCGATATAAATTGCCTGGGGCAATGTTACTGGATTAATCGTCATAGAAAATAAATGTGTAGGTGTTTCCGTTTTTTTGCTACTGTTTGCCATTTTCTTTGTCCTCTCTTTCTTTTTGACATTTTTTATAATATTTATAGTTAACATCCAAGTAACCGCTAACATCCTTTTGGTACTCTAAATCAGCGCCGTAGGAATCAGCTACTTCTTGAATAAAACTATCTACTTCATCCGGGTCTATTAATGCGGTAAATGTTTTCGGTTTCGGAATCGACTTAGAAACAAAATACCGTTGTTTACCCGGCGTAACAGCACATAAGTCTTTTGTTATGTATTTAGTTATATAGTTTGATACTTTGTAAGTATCATTAACTTTCGTGGCAGTAGAAAAACCTAGTTTCCAATCATCCAAGTTATAAACGATTTTTCCGTCATATCTTTTGCCGGAATCGGTAAACGTTAACCCGGTAGTATTACATAACAGTCCATGAATATGCCATGCTCCATCCTTGTGCTGCTCCGGCACAAGCAAATATAATAAATCTACCGCTTTACGATTACGACAATTTTTAATCCAACTATTAACTTTTTTCATGCACAGCGAAAAATCATAACGATTTTCTATTTTATCCGGCGAATAAGTCAATGTGATAAAATATTCCCAATTACATTGTCTAGCGTACATATACAACGCTGAACGTGTACGGTTGAGTGAACTATATAAGGAATGTTCTTTTTTACGTTTTTCAGCCCATTCATCAGCATCCGTATAAACACGTTGAATCTTTTCAGTAAACGGATTATAACAGTATTCTCTATCTTCGATACGAGGAATAAAACGACCTTGCCCAGTCTTTTCATCAATTACATAAGACGCAAACCGCCACGCTAAAGCCTCAGCATTTTTATCAATCATATCAGCACGATAAGAACTCTCACCGTCCAACATTGTATAAACTCCTTGTTTATACGTTGTAACTTCTAATTGACCATTGGCATATTCAGTAATTTTCACATTGTAAGCCATTTTTTTCCTTTAATGAGCGAAAAGTGTTGCCATAGTCAAGTAGGGCAACACCCTGCCACCCGGAGTTATCTATCAAAAAATAAGTACAAAAAAATAGATAGCTCACAACCTTTCTTTTGATTATGAGTTATCTATTTTATTTTTTTATATCGTACATTAATCTATTCAGCAAAACACCCATTTTGCAAATAGTTTGTAACCGCCATGCTCAAAGATGGGAGTTAAATATCGCATGGCACAAACTATCATTCCGGCGTTGCCTACATTTTCGCAAAACTACGTTGCTGTTTTACGAATAATTGCTGCCATTTTAAGCCGGTTAGCACCGACGCACGCATAAATGCCTTTGACCTACACAGGCATTCCCTTATGGCTGTTTCAGAGCTTTTTATCCCCCTTTGGCAGTTCTGCTTTATAGCAAATGAGGGAAAAATATGAATGAAAAATAAAAAGTGCATGAACTCTAAAGTTTCTTTTGAAATACTTTAAAAGTTCATGCGCTTTTTGGTTCTTATTTCATAAGATATAATGCACGATACTGTAAAATCATTTCTACACATTTATCAATGCCAAGAGCGCTGCTGTCTAAAGTCAGATGATAGCTTCTTGAGTCGCCCCATTTCTTGCTGGTATAGTAATTGTAGTAGCTGGCACGCTGTTTGTCCTTTTTCTGGATTGCATCCTTTGCTTTGGATTCATTTACCTGCAATTCCGCAGCTACACGTTTTGTCCGGAATTCCTTGTCAGCATGAATAAATACATTGATGCAGTTTGGATTTTCTGCCAGTGCATAGTCGGCGCAGCGACCAACAATGACACAGGATTCTTTTTCAGCAATTTTCTTAATGGTTTCAAACTGTGCTAAAAATACTTTATGATTTAAGGGCATATCTAAAAACGGTGCGGATGAATAGCCATTTATGGAATATGTATCCATAACTAAAGAATATAAGAAACTGTTCGTTGGCTTTTCGTCCTGATTTTCAAAAATTTCACGGCAGAAACCGCTTTCTTTTGCAGCTTCCTGTAAAAGCTCTTTATCATAAAACTTTATGCCGAGACGATCTGCAACTTTCTTGCCAATTTCTCTTCCGCCACTTCCAAATTCACGTCCGATGGTTATAACAACATTATTTCCCATAGCAATCACCTCTTTATGCAAAATATATAACTTGATAAATGAATTATAACATATTTAGTGCACTATTCCTAGTATTTTCTGAAAATAAATAAAATTTTTTAAAATTGAAAACAGCCAATCACTAAATATTACCGAAAATAATACCGGAGAAAGCATAAAAAATTGAAGAAGAATCCTGAATTAATTCTTCCTCAATTTATTTAAAAGATCTTCAAAATATTCCGGAATCGGTGCTTTAAACTCAACATATTCTCCGGTTGTCGGATGCACAAATCCAATGATATAAGCATGAAGGGTCTGTCCTTGCAGATGATATGGATTCTTCAGACTGCCATATACGGTATCGCCCAGTAAGGGATGACCAATACTTGCCATGTGAACACGAATCTGATGAGTACGTCCCGTTTCCAGTTTGAATTCCATATAAGTTGCATCTTTTAGACGCTCTATAACACGGTAATGGGTAATTGCGGTTTTCCCATTTCGTTCATTAATTGCCATTTTCTTACGGTCTTTTGGATGGCGTCCGATTGCGCCTTCAATGGTGCCGGAATCTTCTTTTACAATCCCTTTTACAATGCCACGATACAGCCGGTTAACGGAATGCACTTTAATCTGTTCTGCAATCAGACGATGGCTCTGGTCATTTTTGCAGATAATCAGTGAACCGGTGGTATCCTTATCAATTCGATGAACGATGCCAGGCCGGATTTCACCATTGATTCCGGAAAGATTTTCCCTGCAATGGTACATGATTGCATTTACAAGCGTTCCGCTGTAATGTCCGGGACATGGATGTACAACCATATCTTTGGGTTTATTAACGATAATTACATCATCATCTTCATACAAGATGTCTAATGGAATAGCTTCTGGTAAAATGGTTGTCTTTACCGCATCTGGTATGGTCACAGAAACCATATCTTCTATATGCATCCGATAATTTGCTTTTGATTGCGGCACATCATTGACCAATACCAGCCCGTCTTTTATCAGTTTCTGAAAGAAACTTCTGGACTGTTCCGGGTAGATAGCAGCCAGAAACTTATCCAGACGTTCCTCTTCATATTCATCCGTAACTTCAAAAGTTTCATTATGCATAATAGAAATTTCCCCCTACTCTTCCGCTTTTTTGCTCTTCATAAATGGGAAAATCTGACCTAATTCCTCTTCCTTATAATAAAACAGCATCAGCAGAATAAAGAGAATACATGCTACTACCACATAAATATCTGCCACATTAAAAATTGGAAAATTAATTAGCTTAAAATAAAAGAAATCAATGACATACTGGTGTACAACACGGTCAATCATATTTCCAATAGCACCGGCAATAATCAGTACAGCAACAATGCGGATTGGTGTAAATCTTTTCGTCAGTGGAATATTATGATAAAAAATTCCCACTATTACAAGGAAAATCAATGTCCCAATCACAAAAAAAGTTTTCTTTCCCTGCATAATACCAAAGGCTGCCCCCTGATTTTCAAGATACTGCAATTCAAAAACGTTCTTAATAATTGGAATTGCAGCCTGTCCTTTGAGATGAAGCACGGCTAAATATTTTGCTATCTGGTCGAGAAAAAGCAATACTGCTGTACTCAATATAGTAATTATATACATAATTTTCTTATTCATAAATCTATCGCCTTTCGTCTTTTTTATGAAACATACTGCCGGAAGTGGATTTTCATCATTAATCAAACATACTGCCGGAAACGAATTTTCATCTTACTTTTCTTTGTGGTGCCAATTTCCCCATCAAAAATAAATTTTCCGGTGCCGCGGATGGAAATCACATCATTTTGTTTACATAAGTATGTGTTATGTAAACACTCTGCACCATTGATAAAAATTTTACCGGATTGTATCAGCACAACCGACTGGCTTCTTGATTTTCCGCTCATGGCAGCTATCACACTATCTAAGCGATTCGATGCCACAATTTTTTCGAATTCTTTTAATTCTGGCTCCACTGCCATAGCTGATGGTTCTTCTAAAACACAATGTACTATAGTATGACATACCTGTTGAAGTCCCTCGGCTATGTAATCGGCAATTTCCCTTTTTACAAAAAGGTAAGCCTTATTATCCTTTATCAGAATGTCTCCAAGCTTCTCTCTTGCAATGCCAAGATTCATCAATGCTCCCAATACATCACGGTGGGAAATTGTATCTGCAAATTTCGGATAAGCCGGTGCAATTTCAATACATTTAATCGGATAACTCCATTCATAATAAAGAGCATCAGGAAGAAAAGCTGCTATCTGACGCTCTGCATAAAAACAGCCGCCCGATAATTCATAGGTAATTCCCAATGATCCGGCGCAGCTATTTAAGATATTCTGTTCATTCAGGGTAAGAAAATCGCTGAAACAGACAATCCCCTTGCGTTGTGCCTGCTGGAACAAGTCCAGGAAGCGTTTTTTTATTAATTGTTCATCCTGCATCATAACTATATCACATCATATATTTTGATTGTAATACTATTAACGAAAATCTGTCTGAATGGACGAACCGGAGAAGCTGTCTAAAATCTCCTGGAAGTCACCTGAAATATCAACAGATTCCGGTGTAATAATAAAGATATAATTGGATATCTTCTGCAAATTTCCATTGATTGCATAACAGGAACCAGAGGTAAAGTCAATAATTCTCTGGGCAATCTCAACATCCAGACCCTCTACATTCAATACAACGGTACGGTTCATAAGAAGAGTCTCAGTAATCTCTCTTGCATCCTCAAAAGAGGTTGGCTTAATCACACAGACTGCCATATTACCATTCTGCTTCCGGCTGCTGCGCATTGGAGTAATCTTGCTGACTGCCTTTGGTTTCTCCTTTACAACAGGCTCATCGAAATCGTCATCCTCTTCCTCATGCTTATGGAAAAGCTTTTTCTTTGGCTTTTCTTCTTCCTCATCATCATAATAATCGTCATCATAGAAATCATCATCGTCATCATCTGAGTTCAAACGCATAACATCCATAAATTTATCAAAAAGACCCATTGTTCATTCTCCTAACTACTTATTTATTATAATTTCTTTCGCCAAAAATTCCGGTACCGACACGAACCATTGTAGCACCTTCCTCAATGGCAACCATATAATCTCCTGTCATACCCATGGACAGGACATTCATAGATACATTATCAATGTTTTTTGCGGCTATGTCAACAGATAATTGGCGGATATTCCGAAAATATTGACGGTTATCTTCTGGATTTTCTACCAACGGAGCAATGGTCATAAGTCCTTTTATCCGTACATTTTCAAGCTGTGCAATCTGTTCTACCAGTGCAATGGCATCCTCTGCATGAATACCAAATTTGCTGCTTTCTTCAGCAATATTGACTTCCACAAGAATCGGAACTGTGATATTTTTCTTCTTTGCCTGAATATTAATTTCTTCAGCGAGACGGTAAGAATCTACAGAATGAATCAGGCAGACCTTATCAACGATATATTTCACTTTATTTCTCTGTAAATGACCAATCATATGCCATTTGATATCCTGTGGAAGCTCATCATATTTTTCTACCAGCTCCTGCACTTTATTTTCCCCAAAGTCACGGATGTTTTCATCGTAAATTTCCTGCAGCATTGGTACCGGCTTGGTCTTGCTGACAGCAATCAATGTTACATCTTCCGGATTCCTTCCGGACTTTTCACATGCCTTTAAAATATTTTCCTGCACTTCTTTTAAGTTTTCTTTCAGCATTTTACACACCTCTTAATCTCATGATATCATTTTATGATAATGTTACTTTTTTAACAATATTAATTAATCAAATCATCCTCGGAAACAGCATCGCCCTCTAATGCAATGTGATCATAAATGGAGATTCCAAAATCTGTTCCAGCCTTTACAATGGTATATTCTTCATTCTGATACAAAATATCAATCTGCTTGAATACCGCATATCCCTTGTTGACATTGTATACACCCTGAAGTGTGGACTGCGCCTGCACCTCAAAAGTATCGTTGGAATCCGGCTTTTGAATGATACTGCCGGCAGTAATTTCTTCTTCGTCAATATAATAATCCGTTTCGGATTCCTGGAAAATAGCTGTTGCAACGAAATTAACAGCATTGGTCTTACTGTCCCTTACATATAAGCCTAAGGAGTTAGAATCGCCTCCACGGGTAAAATATTCCTTCGGAACAGTATAGAACGCCTTTTCCGTGATGGAAGAATTTGGAATCTTAAGTCCACTCCGCTCTGTCAGCAGTAATTCCACATCAGTAAAACGGTCTCCTGCAAAGCGAACCATGTTATTATGCAGAGATAATATCACATAATAATCATTCCCCTGGGCTTTTAATTCATAATTCACCCAGCAGCTCGTATTGTCTTTTTTAAATTTGATTTCAATAACACTGCTGTCTGTTAACCGGTCATAGGTTGCTTTCTGGACCGGAAGAATGATATTCCAGTTTTCACTGGTAATCTGCTTATAAATCGGGTCACCTGCAGCAATCGTACTGTTATTTTTAATGGTTGTCTTCTTATAATCCAGCGGCTGAATATCATCAGCCGTAAAATTATCTGTCGTGATATTTTCATAGCCATCGGTATAATAAGCAATCAGCCCCGGAGTCTGGGCATAACTGATATGGAAGGTATCACTTGCCGTTGCCCCGGATGCTGTCAAATCGGATAATGCACTCATATTTACCGATTCCATGACCTGGGAGCTTACATTTTCTTTAAAATCATATACATGATAAAAAGACAATGAATCATAGGACTGGGTAAACTGTGATACATTGGACTTCAGATTTTTAAAATAATCACTGTCAAGCCCCGTGGTATCTGAAGCAGCTGCAGCCGCCAACTGATCACTGACAGAGCCTGTCTCATCCACAGAACAGATAATATTGTTCCAGCCAGCCTGGGCATTGTCTGCAATGTAATAATTAAAGGTACCACTATAGTCGGAAGTATAAACACTTTCTGACCTTACAATCAATCCGGTATAAGTATTATTCTCGGCAATTGTACCCTGGGTCACTTCATATATTCCAATGTGTTTTTCAGTGAAATAAGAAAATACATAAAAAAGAATATATACAAGAATAATGACAAAAATGACAATCTCTATATTTAAATGAAATGGTTTTCGATACTTTACAATCTTTTTTGTTTCAGCCACAATCGTTCCGCCTTTATAAAGAATAAATAGAAATTGATGTATAATGTCATCCACTTTGCACCATACTACATAGTAAAGGAGGACTTTGGCTATGAGTTCAAAAGGATTAGATTATACATTACTAACACTTGTAATCATTGGAGCCATCAACTGGGGACTCATCGGATTCTTCCGATTTGACCTGGTGGCATTTCTGTTTGGTAATATGAGCTGGCTTTCCCGCATTATCTATGCACTTGTCGGAATCAGCGGTCTTTATCTGCTTTCTGCCTACGGACGAATCCGCTCTATCGAACAGGCTTAGTAAAAAAGGTGTCTTAAGCATTTTAAGGACTTAAGACACCGCTTTTACTGCCAATTCAGGCATTTTTAAAGTGCTGCAACTACTTTTGCTTTTGCACATTCTGGAAGTTTTGAAGCATCCATAGAAATACTTAAAATAAATTTAACTTTATACTTCTCACTGATGACATCAAGTTTTTCAATAGCATGGGTAAATTCTTCGTCCTTCATACCGGAAATCGTAAGAAAACTATCCAGATACATCTCATGTAAATCATGATCAGATGAAACGATACCACATATAAAACCTAAAAACTCATCACAATTGGATATTGGAAAATCTGCAACATTGACAAGTCTGACTTTATTGTCCAGCTCATACATATGTTTCTGGCTCTTATCCAGATATACAATGTTGCCACCGACTGTTTTTACAGCTTCGTTTACCTTATCCAGTAATACTTTTGTCTTTCCTTTACCCTTTTCTCCTGCAATTATTTCAATCATCGCATTTCCTCCCAGACATTATTTTCTTCAATGAAGAACTATATAAATTCATTATATAATATGTTGCTGCTTTATACAATGCCTAGTTACCACATCCGGCAAGTATTTCATTCATCATAAGATACAGATTGGATTTACAGTCTGCCTTTAATACAATGGATATCACCGGTTGTCCACCGGCATTATCCGTAAGTAACACAAGACAGAATCCTGCGTCCCCGGTGGTTCCTGTCTTCCCGCCCACCAGTGTAAATCCATCCGGTAATTTGGATTCACCGGTTTTATACTGATTGGTACTGCTCCAGTCCTGGGTCTTAGCACTGCCATCTGCCGCTGTATAATTGGTGGTATAGGAGCTGGTAGAAATCAGCTGGTAAAAGGTCTCGTCCTGTAATGCCTTTTGGAAAATCAGATACAAATCATAAACGGTTGTATAATGATTCTCATCCGGCAGTCCATTTGGATTCATAAAATGAGAACCGGTTGCACCAAGTTGCTGTGCTTCCTGATTCATCAAATCCACAAAAGCTTCTACGGAACCGGAAATATGTTCTGCAATTGCAATGGCTGCATCATTTCCGCTTCGCAGCATCAGACCATAAAGTAAATCCTGTAAAGTCATCTGGTCTCCCGCCTGCAATCCGCATTTAGAAGAATCAGATGCCAGATTTACGGCATTGTCACTGATTGTTACCACATCACTGAGATTTCCATATTTGATAGCAAGATAAGCGGTCAGTATCTTTGTTGTACTGGCCGGATACATCCGCTCATATATATTCTGGGCATATGTAATTGTATTAGTTGCCGTGTTAAATACTCCGGCGGCCTCTGCCACACTGTTATGTTCTACGGATTCCTGCCCGATATTTTCAGTTCCGCCAACACATAAATTGGCACCAAAATAAGAGCTGACCGTATCCTCTGCACCGGATAGCACATTTACGCTGCTGCTTTCTCCATATACCGGATAGCCATTCTCTACAACGCTTTTGGCTTTCCCACAACCCGTTACAGATACGAACACACATACAACAAGCAGACCTGCCAGTACACGTTTATTTATACATTTCACGCCACTCAAGGTCTCCTCTGTCTAATGATTTAATCAAAAGCTCTGCAGTAGCAAGATTTGTTGCCAGCGGAATATTGTGTATATCGCATAAACGAACTACACTGTTTACATCCGGCTCATGTGACTTCTGTGATAATGGATCACGCAGGAAAATCACAAGGTCAATCTCGTTATGCTCAATCTGTGCACCAAGCTGCTGTGCACCGCCTAAATGACCTGCGAGATATTTGTGGACATTCAGATTTGCTACTTCCTCAATTAGTCTTCCGGTAGTTCCCGTTGCAAAAAGTTCATTTTTACAAAGAATTCCCCGGTATGCAATACAAAAATTCTGCATAAGCTTTTTCTTCGCGTCGTGTGCAATCAAACCGATATTCATTCGTTTAGTCCCCCTGTCCATATTTTCTAGGCTGAAGCCCTACATTCAGTACCAGACCAATTCCCGCAAACAGCGTGACTAACGATGTTAATCCATAGCTTACAAAAGGAAGTGGAAGTCCGGTGTTTGGCATCAAACCTGTGACAACGCATATATTTACAAAACTCTGGAAACCAATCAATGCAGCAATTCCGCTGGCAATCAACCGG
>OMAR01000311.1_pt1 | contig 17679 bp, 10 predicted proteins | sample 1644651 | NCBI WGS metagenome assembly OMAR01 (sample SAMEA103958128, study PRJEB25191) | human gut metagenome | reverse complement strand
GAAGAGAACTCGCGTATCTGTCTTCACATGCAACTAATCGCTATTTTATCCCGAACTGGGGTAGTAACCTGCACTTTTTGGGCATTAGGAGCCTTCAAGCGGAATGTTACGGTATGGTTGGCATTCACCTCGGGTGAGATAACAGGAGCATTGTCAAACAAAGCCTGTTGGGCAAAACTGCCAAGACTCATCAGCAAGGCTGTTGCCAAGAATGTAATTTTCTTCATTGTTATCTAATTTTAATAATTGTTAGTCTCATTCTATAGAAGGTCTCCTAAGATTTAGAAGACCTTCCAACTAATTATTCGAATATTTTTTGGGCAAATTCAGTGAGATAGATTCTCCAATTTCGCCAAATATGGCCACCCTCTGTCTCCATATAGGTGAAAGGATAATGATTCTTCGTCAGTTTCTCGCGGAATGCAGTATTGTCCTTGTAGAGGAAATCTGATTTTCCAATGCCAACCCAGAAAAGTTTTGGCTTGGCAGCAAACAAGTCTGCCAACTTCTTGTCGAAATTGTCGTAGATGTACTCATTGCTTCCACCGGTCTTCTGTTCCTTGCCTATGGCAGCAGAGAACAAGCCTACATAGCCAAAGGTCTTAGGATTGTTGATGGAAATGTAAAGGGAATGGAAGCCACCCATAGACAAACCTGCTATGGCACGGTTCTGACTATTTGCCAAAGTGCGATAACGGGCATCCACAAACTTCACTACCTCAGGGAAAGATACCTCGAAAGAGCCCTCCATGGTCTTAGGCAATCCCAATGTAGGAACTATCAGATTATCCGAAGTCTGTCCTGGAGCTGCCTCCTGAGAGATATTGCCATTGGTCATGACGACGATCATTGGCTTCGCCTTGCCTTGCGCAATGAGGTTATCGAGGATTTGCGAAGCACGTCCCAAATCCATCCACGCTTCCTCGTCGCCACCGATGCCATGCAAGAGATAAAGCACAGGATATTTCTGCTTGCTGGTCTCATAACCTGCGGGAGTATATACTGTCATACGGCGAGTAAGGCCAGCTTTGGCATCATCATACCAGACCTTTGATACGGTTCCATGCGCTACCTTGTTGACCTTGTAGAGATCTGCCTTTCCCCCACCTATCAAGAAATAGTTGGAAACGTTGGCGATGTCACGCACGGTATAGACGTTGAGATGGTCGGTAACACTGGCGCCATCCACCATCATTGTATAGCTATAAAGCTCTGGTGCCAAAGGAGCAGTGGTTGTAAAAGACCACACACCCTTCTCATCCTTCTTCAAATCGGCTACTCCAGGCATATCATACTTACCCATCGGGGTATCAACTTTCTTAGTTGGCAAGAAGTCACCTGTTATCTGTACTTTATGTGCCTCTGGTGCCATGCAGCGGAAAGTAACGGTCTTGTCTGCATGAATTTCTGGAGATAGAGGCATCTGTCCTCCGAACAAGGCTTGCTGTGCGAAACAGCCCAAATGTAAGAGCAGCGCTGCTGCAAGAATTTGTAGTTTCTTCATATCTGTTTTTAATTTCATTTAATTATTGCCACACCTCACCCAACTTTTTCATAATTTTAGGCGTGCATGCAGCCCAGAAGGGCCAGTCGTGTGTACCAGCGCGAGTGATGTATTCGTTAGGCACCTTTTTGGCATCAAGGGCCTGTTTGAAAGAGCCAGCCGACTGATAGAGAAAATCTTCAGTACCTATCTCGATAGTGATGCCCGGCAGTTTCGATACATCGGCCTTGTTCAACAGATCATATAGGTTAGGAGCGCCATCAATGTAGGTGGCGGGGCTGCAAGCATATACATACGAGAACATTTCGGGATGCAGCAAACCATAATAAAGCGATCCAAAGCCACCCATCGACAGGCCACCAATGGCACGCGAGGCACGGTCTTTCTTTACAGCATAGAGGTTCTCAACCGTGGGCAAGAACTCAGTGAAGAAGTAGGTCATATATTTTATGTCATTGCCACCATAGTTGTCGCAATAAAAATTATTGCCACCACAATCGGGGCAAATCACAATCATCTCAGGAGCTGTGCCTTCGCTGGCCGCATTCGAGGCATTAACGTTTATCTTTCCACCATTCAGCCAATCGTTATTGCTACCATCAGCGCCATGCAGCATATACAGCACTGGATATTCTTTGCTTTTATCATAGCCTTTGGGCAAATACACCGAATATTTCATAGTGCGACCCAGCACCTTGCTCTCAATGGTTTGGTCGCGCAGCTCAGTGCCCGTAGCCTGCATTAACGAAGCAAACTTAACAGAGAAGCTGCCCGTGGTGCTGGTGGTTTTTCCATCGGCAGTAGTGGTACCCAGGTTCTTAGCCACAAGGGTGAACAGAGCGGCACCCTCACTGCTCATGGCAGTAGAGACCTCTATCTGTCCTGAGGTGATATATTGCTTCACGCCACTGGCATCTACATAATAGCTACCGCCAGCCATATTATAGTCGGGCACCACCCAACCGTTGTCGCACAGCCAAGCATCATGGGCATTGCCTTGCACAGTATAGGTACCAACTATACCTGTAGCCGTTTTACCCGGAGCATTAATAAGATCGAGGTAAAGGGTGGTAGCCCCCTCGGGCGATGTTACGCTAACCGAATATTTTGATACACCAGGGATCAAGGTGGCCTGACCCGTAGTCCAATCGTAAACTGGCTGCTCGTCTATCGTCATCATATAGCCCGATGCCTCTGGGTCATCTACTCCCACCTCGAATGTCAAATTGCCATGGTAATCGAGTTTCACACGCTTGCCAGCTTGGTTGGTGAACAAACCACTGAAATAATATACACCTCCATAGATGGAGACATCGAGGTCGCCACTCTGCATAGCCTCACCATTCACCTTTACCACACAAGTCATATTGGTAACTGTGTTAGATATTTTATAAGTGGCAGAAGGCAAAATCCACTCGCTACTTCCGAAATTGACAGTCACATCATTGCCTTGCGCATCCTTGATATCCACGTTGAGCGACTTGATACCTTTTCCCAACTTGGTGGTGGGCAGTACGGTAGCTTCATTAGAATGACAAATCAGCATATCGCCATACACACCTTGCAAATCATCAATCGCATCATTGTTGCAGGCGGAAAAGAACAAACCTGTTACAATTAGTCCAAATATAAAGCCTAAATATTTTTTCATAATTTCGTTTCTTTAATAATGAGTTATTGAGAAATAGCCCATCCATCGTTTTGTTTGATGTTAGGGTTCAGTTCTATTTCCTTGAGAGGAATAGGCAGCAACTTGTGCTTGTTCTGGAAACCATAAGAAGAGTTGGTGTAATCCCAAGTCACCCCCTTGGAGCTGAAGTTAGGAATTTGCTTGCCCTGTGTGCCAAGAGCAGCCTCAGCATCACCCCAGCGCACCAAGTCTTGATAGCGGACAGATTCCAAGCAAAGTTCCAAGCGCTTCTCTGTCTTGATGTCATCCAAGGTTACGCTCTGCAAAGGAGTCTCCTTGGCACGTTCACGAATCTGGTTGATGTCATAGAGAGCCTTGTCTGGCTGACCAGCCTGTAAGTTAGCCTCGGCAGCCAACAGCAACACCTCTGCATAACGCATGATGCGACGGTCGGTATACTGAAATCCCTGAAAATAAGATGCATCCATGATACAGTCAGATTTCAACGAGCGATTCTTGAACATAAAATATCCCTCACATCCATAGACAGCCATACCTGGCGAAACTTTTGCGCCATATTCTGCCATTTGGCTTTCATTCAGCATCGTATGCTTGAGGCGATAACCATCAGGACCTTCAGCCTGAACAAAAGCATCGTACAAGGACTTACGAGGATTCAAAAATCCGTATGTACCCTGGGCAATTTCCTTGTCAGCAGTACCGCTCATATTGAAATAGGCTGTGCGCCATCCTTGCATCAGGAAGGTCATGTCCATCTGGCTCCAAGTTTGCTCTTGGTCGTTGCGCCACTGGAGTTCGAGCATAGACTCACAGTTGTTGTTGTTGACGGCATGAAACTGCATGTCATAGTCGCCACGGAAGAGGTCGTACTTCTTGGAATCCACCACCTCATTGAGTACGATTGCAGCCTCCGGATACTTTTTCTGGAAGAGATAAGCCTTGCCCAAATAAGCCTTTGCCACTTCCTGGGTAACACGCATACCCGTCTCCCGATCGTCCATGTTCTTCTTGGAAGGAAGTGCATTCATGCTGATGGCATCATTTAGGTCTGACTCTACAGCTGCCCAAAGAGCCTCAGGTGTGCTGTTGCCTTGGCGATATTCACCAGGTTCCAACAAATGATCTACGAGAGGAGCTGTACCCCACAAAGTGACAAGTTCGAAGTTTGCCCAAGCACGGAAGAACTTTGCCTCTGCGATGGCACGTTTCTTGACAGGAGTGTCGTCTGCCACCTTCTCAATGACCAAGTTACACTGGTAAATCAATCCATACAAGCCAGAGAACACACCTTGTATCATGCCATTGTCTGTGCCATAGGTATATTCGTTCAACTGCTCTAAGGAGGTGTTGTCGCCACGCTGACCACCACCGCACCATACATCGTCAGAAAGGAGATTCTTGGTAAAGAACCAGTTGTAATACAATCCTTTCAGGTTGGAATACATGGAAGCCACGGCTTGCTCTATCTGTTCATCAGTCTGGTAGAAATCATTCTGGTCGCCCATGTTTCCATGTTTCTCTATGTCGAGTCTGCTATCACAACCGGCAAACAAAGCTGCCACAACGAGGAGCAAGCTATATATGATATTCTTTCTCATAATACGCTAAATCATTAATAGATGAATAATTTGTATTGTCTAAAATTCCAAGTTGAAACCCATGACGACTTTCTTTGCCATAGGATAAGCACCCTTGTCGATGCCCATACCACTGGTGGCATTGGCAGAAGCCTCTGGGTCGAAGCCTGGATACTTGGTGATGGTGAAGAAATCATCAAGTGATACATAAAGGCGAAGGCTGTTGATAGCCACCTTCTTTAAGAGATTCTTTGGCAAGTTGTAACCCAACTGGATTTGCTTGATCTTGAAATAAGAGCCATCATATACCATGGCACTTGAGCAAGCGTACTTATCCATGTTGTCAGCACCTGCACGTGGCTTGGTTCCATTAGGATTCTCAGGAGTCCAACGGTTGTCATAGAATACCTCTTTCAACTTGTTGACCATCTGATAGTCAGGGCGGTTGATACAGTTGAAAATCTTATTGCCAGAAGCTCCACTACCGAAGAGGGTAAAGTCGAAGCCCTTATAGGCCGCTGTCAAGGTGATACCATAGGTGAAGTTAGGAATGGCATTGCCGATGTCGGTCAAGTCACCATCTGAGATGTCACCACTGTTGTCCAAGTCGGCAAACTGAGGATTACCAGTCTCTGGATCAACGCCAGTGAACTTATAGCCACGGAAGTAATAAACAGGATAGCCCTGCTCAAAATAGGTGATGGTGTAAGTATGGAAGTTAGAACCTGGCAAACGAGTCAAGGATGGGTCGAGATAAGTAACCTCGTTCTTCAAGGTAGCGAGGTTGCCACGGATGCCATAGCTGAAGTCGCCGATATTGTCACGCCAACCCAACTCAAACTCGAAACCCTTGTTGCTAACATTACCTGCATTTATTGGAGAGGTGGTACCACCGATAACCAATGATGGGGTTGTGCCGTTTACCAACAAGTCCTTGGTTTTCTTGGTGAAGTAGTCGATGCTGAAGTTCATGCGTCCCTTAAACAAGAGAGCATCGATACCGAAGTTGGTCTGCTCAGAAGTCTCCCACTTCAACTCGTCATTACCCATGGAAGAAGGGCGAACCGCTTGTGTATAGTTGTTTCCACCCACCAAAGGATAAAAGCCACTCTGTGCCATATCGGTGCTGTAAGAATAACCGCCCAAGGCAGCTAAACTACCATTCTGACCCCAGCTGGCTCTCAACTTCAAGCTCGTAACCACGTCACGCAAAGGAGCAAAGAATTTCTCCTCGGAGATAGTCCAACCAGCAGATACAGCAGGGAAATATCCCCAACGATTGGTAGATGGCAACTTAGATAAGTCGGCAGCATCTGCACGGAGAGAAGCCTGCAAATAATAGCGGTTCATGTAATCATAGCTCAAACGTCCGAAGTAAGAGTACTTGGCAGAGCGAGTTTTTTCACCACCGACACCCTTGGTGGCAGAGGGAGAAGCATAGTTGAGGAAGAAGAACAACGGATTATTTTTCTTGACTGCGTCCTCATTGTTTGCAGTCAATGAACCATTTACATAATCGTAGGTAGATTCTTGGAAAGAGATACCTGCCATGGCATTGATGGTATGCTCGCCAAACTTCTTCATATAGTTGGCAAAGTTTTCCCATTGATAATAGATAGAGGTAGAAGAAGATGCACTCTGATCTATATAATCACGGCTTTGCGTTGCATTTCCGTAGAAAGGAAGTGAAGTGGAAGAACTGCGAGTACCAGAGAGACGATAGCCAAAACGAGAGGTGAACACAAAGCCCTTGAAAGGCTTGAAGTCGGCATAGATAGAACCATTGACATTGAATCCACTGTTGCGAGATATGCCATTGTCACGCATGATGAATGGGTTGTATTGCTCACCTGCATAGAAAGCAGACACACCATAGTAGTTACCATTGGCATCTGTCAAGAGGTGCTTGCCATTGGCCAAAGCTTTTGCCATGTGGGCTGGGAGATTATCTGGAGCATAGGTGACAGGAGTCAAAGGATCCATCTGAAGCACAGCTGTCAACATGCCACCATACTCATTGTTCTCAGAAACAGAGCGAACATTATATTTTTCAATCTGATTGGTTGTACCCACCTTGAGCCAAGGCTTGATCTGATATTCCGCATTGATGGTAGCGGTCATACGGCGATAAACGTCATTATCGCCTTTTACCATACCATTATTATCAAGATAGGTAAGAGAAAGGTAATAGTTGCCGTTCTGGTTACCACCATTGAAACCTATGTTATGCTTCTGCATGTGTCCCTTGCCATAGATGGCATCTACCCAAGAGGTATTGGTCTTGCCATCCCAGTTCTTCAAGAGGTAATCCTCTGTGAAAGTCTTGTCTTCCTTCATATATTGGATATACTCCTCTGCATTCATGAGCTTGGGCATCTTGGCTAAGCTTTCTGTGGTGTACTGAAAATCATAGGTGATTCTGCCTGAGCCCACTGCACCTTTCTTGGTGGTGATGAGTACAACACCATTACCGGCCTCCGCACCATAAATGGCAGCTGAGGCTGCATCCTTCAACACTTCCATGGAAGCAATATCGTTAGGGTCAAGACCACTGATATCACCCAAGCGTACACCATCTACTACGTAGAGTGGGTCGGAAGAAACGTTGGAAGAGTAACCGCGAATACGAATGGTTGGAGAGGAACCTGGGGCAGATGATGATGAGATGACCTGTACACCTGCTGTTTTACCTTGCAAGGCAGCCTTGGCATTAGTGATGGTACGATTCTCGATATCCTCTTTCTTTACCTGAGAGATGGCACCAGTTACAGAACTCTTTTTCTGTACACCATATCCAACAACGACAACATCGTCGAGCATTTTGTTGTCTTCCTTCATGTTGATTTTCAACTTAGAGGTGATGGCAGGCACCTCTTTAGTCTGATAACCGAGATAAGAGAAAACCAAGGTTTTCCCCTTTTGTACCATGATGGAGAAGTCTCCATCCAATCCTGTGACAGTGCCGCTTTTGGCGTCGCCTTTTACTTTGACAGTAACGCCAATCAATGGCTCAGCATTCTGGTCAACAACCAGACCCGTCACTTTCATCAGTTCTTGTGCTATAGCTGTAGAACTGGAAACAATCAATAATACGATGAAGGTTAGTAACCTTCCATAATCATGTTTGATACTCATAAGGTTTGCGAGTTAATAGATTAAATATACTATGTTTAATTTAGCGGTGCAAAGGTACGAACTTTTTTCCCCAAGGCTTTTTCTAAAATGTTTTCTTGTGTTACGTTTTTGTTCAAAATGGGGTTTTCTATATGTTCAAAAAGTTGCTTTTATGTTTAAAAAGTCTTATAATCCTTGTATATATCAAGGTTTTATAGTACTTTTGCTATAATTAACAAAACCATCGATTATGAAACGAACAAAGGTATTTTATAACGCACTCATTCTCTTGGCAACCCTTCTCCTGCCTGCTTGCCAGGAACGAAAAAACACCCCCGAAATCTCTTCACCCGAGAAGGACCTCGTCCTGTCTGATCATATCTCCAACCAAAAGGTGATGAGCATCTGCGAAGACAAATACGGACAAATCTGGATAGGTACCTTCCGTGGTCTCAACAAGTATGATGGCAACCAGTATCACCAATACTACTGCGTGGACGATTCACTGGGATTGCCCGACAACCATATTACCCACATTTATCGTGACTCCCACAACCGACTCTGGGTAGCCACCGTCAACGGCGTATGCCTATACCAGACCAATGGCAATTTCAAACGAGTAAGTATCAATGGCACTAACAAGAACATCGAAAAAATCCTGGAAGACAAGAGGGAAGAATCTTCTTCCTCACGATAACAGACATATATCAATATGACGAAAATACCAACACAGCCATCATCAAGCTCTCCAAAATGCTGGAGAAGAACTGCTTTCATATCTCTTGCCATATAGACCGAAAAAATGTGATGTGGATTGTTACCCCTTACTCTGTCAAGGGGTATCGCACCCAAGACCTCAAACTTATCGCCAAAAGCCCTGTACAGAGTTATCCCATCACCTCTTTTCTCCTCGATGGGCATCAGCTCTACCTCTCTGGCTACAATGGAATGCAGCTCTTTGATACGAACACCCGGAAATGGCAACATCTCCCTGCAGCCTTGCAAGACTTGCAAATCCCCAACGACATGGTCAACTGCATCCATCCGTATGGTGCAAAAGGCAATCTTCTGCTCAGCACCACCAAGCACGGATTATTCTATTTCAATGCCCAGAAGGGAACCATCCTGCCACAAAGCGACAAGAATTTTCCATTCGAAGTGCCTGATATGCAAGTCAACAAGATGTTAACCGACTCCAAGGGCAACCTTTGGCTCGGGTCTGAAGACGATGGCGTAAAAACCATCTATAGATACAAGGACATGTTTAACAGCATGCCTGCCCTTCAACGTGCCATCGGCAAACAGCCCGTACTCTCCTTAGCCGCCGACAGGAATCACCACCTCTGGATTTCTACCAAGAAGAACGGACTCTATATGTATGACTTGCAAACCCAGCAACTCAAGGACATACCGATGGTTTCCTACAGCAACGGCAACAAGAAGAATGCCATCATCAACATCTTTGTGGATAGCAGCAATCATCTATGGCTATCCAATGGCGACCATGTGGCAAAGTACCAATACGATGGCAACCATCTCAACAAGGTAGCCTCCTACCCTTGCTCCATGCCTATGGACATCTGCCAAGATGCAAAGGGTAACATCTGGGTATCCACGGCATCCGTCAACATCTACTGCATTTCAGCACAAAGTGGAGAGATGACCAAAAAACAACTCTTCCCTATCACTTTGTGCTTCATTCCCTGCATCATGCACTTGCAGAATGGCAACATGCTCATATCTGCCTTCTACAAACCCATCCTCGAAATGAATGGAGACAACTTCGACATCCAAGAGTTTAAAGTGAATCCGGAAGACTGGAAGAAGTGCATCAAGCGAAGTGTGTATATCCCAACCAAGAACTATCAAGACCGCAAGGGCAACATCTGGTTGGGTACAGTTACCAACGGACTCTTGAAGTATGACGCAAAGAGCCACAAGCTGACCACCATAGCAGGAATCTCCTGCTCCGACATTTCAAGTATCGAGGAAGATCGAGATGGAAACATTTGGGTCAGTACGCAGTATGGACTCAACAAGATAGATGGAAAAACAGAAAAGGTAACCACCTACAACGAGGCTGACGGTGTGAAAGGCTTCCAATTCTACGATAGGGCATCGTGCAAGCTTTCAGATGGAACACTCATCTTCGGCGGCACTCAAGGACTCACCATCTTCAATCCACAAAACGTAAACACGAACCAACAGATAAGTCTGCTTTTCGAAACACTCAAAGTTCATAATGAGATTATGCTTCCTGGCAAGAATGGATGTATCGAGGAGAGTATGGAAGAATCACCCCATATCCACCTAAGCTACAAACAAAACAGCTTTAGCATTGCCTTTTCTGCCATCGACTATAGCGACTACAAGCACATCCATTACTTCTACCAAATGGCAGGTTTCGACAATACATGGATTGATGCAGGCAATAACAACGAGGCGTACTACTCTAATCTGCCTGCTGGCAACTACACCTTCAAGGTCAAGATGGTAGGCAAAGACTCCAACAATACCATCGCCGAAAAAAGCATACAGGTAAGCATCGCCCCTGAGCCTTGGAACTCTTGGTGGGCTTGGTGCCTATACCTTATTATAATGGGATGCGTCGGCTTCGTGCTCTACCGGCAGAAGATGCGCATCAGCTTCGAGAAGAACATGGCTCAAAAGGCTAAGGATGAGAAGGAGCAAGAACAGCGCATCAACAAGATGAACATGAGTTTCTTCGCTAACATCTCGCATGAGTTCCGAACACCACTCACCATGATTTCGGGACCAGTGGAACAACTCTGCGAAAGTGAAAGCATCAACAAGCACGACAAGTTGCTATTGAACATCATCAACCGAAGCGTAGATAGAATGCTGAGACTCGTCAACCAGTTGCTCGACTTCAACAAGTTGGAGAACGACACGCTCCGCTTGCACGTCAAGCAAACCGACATTATCACTGAGATGAAACGCATCATGGACCTCTTCATCGTGAATACCGAGGAGAAAGGTATCACCTTGAACTGTCACGGATTAGAAGGTTCCTACCTGATGCTTCTGGATTCCGACAAACTGGAAAAGATTATCAACAACCTGATGTCCAACGCCATGAAGTTTACCCCTCGTGGCGGTAAGATAGATGTATCTTTCGACACCGGTACCACTAACAAGGGAGAACAGATTATCACCATCACGGTGGCTGATACAGGCAAGGGAATCCCACAGAATGAGGTGGAGAATATCTTCAAGCGATATTATCAGTTGAACAACCAGTCCACAGGCACCATCAACTGGGGTACTGGCATCGGACTCTACTATGCCCGCAGCCTGGCCGTCCTTCACCATGGCGATTTAAAGGCGGGCAATCGCAAGGACTGCCAGGGAGCCATCTTCACCGTTACCCTTCCTACCAATGAGAGCCTCTATACCGCCAACGAGAAAGCCCTTTTGGAGCAAGACCAGAAGATGGATTTTCCACTGCACGACAGTCAGAAAGTGGCAGACAAGGTAAGTCAAGATGACAGTACAGACAACCGTCCGAAAATACTCATCGTAGATGACGACACCGAAGTGGTGCATTATCTTCGTACCCTCCTGGCATCATCCTATCACATCATCTATCGTTTCGATGCCGAGAGTGCCTTGCAGGCGACAAGGGAGGAAGAACCTTGCCTCATCCTCAGCGATGTGGTGATGACAGGAATGAGTGGATACGAGCTTTGCAAGACAATCAAGGAAGACATCCAACTCTGTCATATCCCTGTGATTCTCGTTACTGCCAAGACTACTCCCGAGAATCAAGTGGAAGGTTTGAATAGTGGTGCTGATGCCTATGTCACCAAGCCATTCACACCGAAGGTGTTGTTGGCAATGATCAACTCCCTGCTCACCAATCGTGAGAAGACCAAGACCATCCTAACCAACGCCACGGAGACCGACAAGAACGTGGAAGAAGTGCTGTCGCCACAAGACAAACTCTTCATGGACGAACTCTATCATATGATGGAGCAGGAACTATCCAACTCGGAATTGGATGTCAACAAGGTAACGAAACTGATGCACATCTCCCGCACAAAGCTCTACTACAAGGTCAAGGGACTCACAGGAGAGAATCCAAGCATCTTCTTCAAGACCTATAAGCTCAATCGTGCCGCCACCCTCATCGTGGAAGGCAAGTACAACATCTCGGAAATAGCCTATATGACAGGCTTCAACACCCTTTCCCACTTTTCAACCAGCTTCAAGAAGCAGTTTGGGTGTACTCCGAGCGAATATAGCAAAAAGAAATACTGATACACAATCGCTGCTCTCCTGCCACTTGTTGCAATGCCATTAGAAGGGTCTTCGAAGAAAGTTCGAAGTTCCTTCGTGGCAGTGATCAGTTATAAAATACGTATTTTTTGAGTAACGAAGTCAGGTGAAGATGCTACCTATATTTCCACCCTTTTAACATACACAATCGCCGTTCTCCTGCCACTCTTTGTGATACCATTAGCAGGGTTTTCGGAGAAGGTTCGAAGCTCCTTCGTAGCTGTGGAACGAGGAAGGGAAGTTAGCTCAGCATAATCTGCCACACGAATAAAGGGTTGAGTGGCATCTGCCAAGTAATCTTGCAACATCTTCAGGCGTTCTTCCTTGGTATAAGGAGAACGATTCACCCTGGATACACCGGCACGAGTAAGCTTACAATGAAGATTGACGTCATTCACCAAGTCTTTGTCTGAAACATAGCGCACGTTCTTCACCTCAATGCTCTTGGCATTTCGCTTCGGACCATCATCAACCCGTATTGGATCACTTCGCAAGCGAAGGTACCAGCGTAACTCTCGACAACCAGTTGGCTTGCCATGGTGCAGACATCGTATGCGTGGTAGCAAAGCCTTGGTGCGTAGAGAAGACATTGAAGGGAATCAAGGATGTACTCAACTACAAGAACCAGAAACTCGTAGTCGTTGCTGCTGGTGTGCCATCAGCCGAAATCAAGGAATGGCTTTACCAATGCCGTCATCAAAGGTTTGATAGCAGGAAAGAAATAAAATCTCTATCCTATGGATAAATGACATATAGCAAACAACCCATTAAAGAAATGCTGCAAGAGCCTCGGTTCTTGCAGCATTTTTATATTTTATAGAACGAAACCGTGCATTTATCATTCATTATTCTTGAATAAATGGAAAAATAAGTGTATCTTTGCAAAAAGAATAAAAGAACAGAAAGACTATGGCAGAGATGATTACAAGGAAATTGCCAGCAGGCATACAATTCTTTAGCATTATCCGCAAGGAAGGCTACTTATATGTTGACAAGACCGACTTGGTATGGCAACTTACTCACTCAGGTGATTTATACAATTATCTGAGCCGTCCTCGTCGTTTCGGTAAGTCTCTGCTTATAGATACCTTGCAATGCTACTTCGAAGGCAAGAAAGAACTCTTTGAGGGGCTGAAGATTATGGAACTGGAAGAAGAATGGACTGAGTATCCCGTCATCAGACTTGACATGAGCGGTGCAGGTGCCACTGCTGCCGAAATCAAAGACTATCTCAATCTTGAGTTTTCGAAATACGAAGCATTATACGGCATCAAGCCTAAAGAAACTTCTCGCGAATCCGTACGTCTCCAAGTTATCCTTGACACTGCCCATCAAAAGACAGGTAAGCAAGTAGTTGTCTTGATTGACGAATACGATTCCCCATTGCAGCATTCATGGAAGACACCAGAGCATGAAGGTTGCACTGAAGTTTATCGTTCAGTATTCTCCGTGCTCAAACTCAAAGGAAATGTACTTCGCTTTGTCTTCATCACAGGCATCACGAAGTTTACCCAGATATCCCTGTTCTCAGTACTTAACCATCTGACAAACATCAGTTTTCTCCCACAATTTGCCCCTCTTTGTGGCATCACCGAGGAAGAGATGACAGTTAACTTCGCCCCAGAGTTGGAGGCCTTGGCAGATAAGATGGAATGCAGCATTGAAGAAGCACACGACAAGTTGAAGACCTATTATGACGGTTATCATTTCAGCGATGAGAACATGACCGACATCTACAATCCGTTCAGCTTGCTCAACGCCCTCTCCCAATTGCGTCTGCGCAACTATTGGATTTCATCCGGCGCCACTTCCATGCTGAATAAATTCGTGAACAACATGGAGTTACGCCTTCATGACTTCGAAGATTGCTACATCGACAAAGACACACTGGAGACATCAGATGTCATAGAAGGCGGTGCCGAACTATTCCTCTATCAGACAGGTTATCTCACTATCAAGGGTTTTGATGAAGATGGATATTCTTTAGGTTTTCCGAATGAGGAAGTAAGAAAGGCTCTCTATAAAGCCGTATTGCCTACACTGACCCAGAAGGACATCACGGATATTATCTCCATACAAAGCAGGTTAATGCACAGCATGAACAATGGCAATTTGGAAGAAGCCAAGCTGTGTATGAAATCTCTCATCTCAAATGTCCCATACAGCAATAAGAAATTGGCAAGTATGGACATGGAGGAGCGTTATCGCCTTATCATCAGCACCATACTGAATGCCATAGGCTGCCAAGTAGAAGTAGAACACATGTTATCAACAGGTAGGATAGACATCGTAGCCTCCACCTCTCGTTTCATCTATGTGATGGAACTAAAGTTAACAAACAACGGAGGGATAAATGCTGCCGAAAAACAAATTATTAACAACGGCTATCTCAAGCCATTCTTGGCAGATGACAGAAAGGTTATAGGGTTAGCTATAGAATTAGATGACAAGGGCAAAGGGCTCATTGATTGGAAAGAAGTACAATAAAAAGATTAGAATATGGCAAACAACAAGATACGTGAGGAAGAAGTTAAGAATCGGATTCGCCAAGAATTCTTCCAAGATTATGATGCTACACCAATATTGGGCGACATAGACTTTGCTGTAACAACTAAGAAATCAAGCGAAGGCGAGCTATTCGACCAAGAGTACTTTTTATGGGCTGAGGCAAAAGCAGGAAACACGGAAGACATTTATGCTTCTTTCGTGCAACTCATCATCACCATAGGAAAAGCTCACACTCATGAATCATACTTGCCACCTCGTTATCTTGGAGCATTCGATAAAGAAAAGATTGCCTTTATCGAATACCATCACATTGTAAGTGTATTCTATCAGAATGACTTCAACTGGAACGTCACCCCCTCCAATCATAGCACTAAGGAGTTCCGCATGCTCTATGACTTACTGCATGAGCAACTCAAAAAGGAAATCAGCCTTTTCGACCTACGTAAGGATGAGAAGGAGCTAAGAAAATTCATTCGTTCCAACTTCAAATTGGGAAAACAACGCACGAATGGCATCAATATCACAAAGAATAACTTCATTTTTGTTTTCCAACGTTGGGTGGAAGAAGTAAAGCCTTCTATTGCCGTAAATTGGGACGATGTACCCAAGACCAGCGTTGTCGATTTCTTTTATGCAGACCTTATATCTCGCAATGATTATACACTGCGAGAAGAACTTGCCGTAGTACTTCGTGGTGACAAATACCGCATTCTACAAGATATTCTCAAAGGGGCAACTCAATTGTTTAGCGAAGCGACATTCAATGATGGAAAGACTGCATATAATCAGTTTTGGAACAAGTATGTACGTCCACCAAGAAAAGAGTATCTTGACTTGATTCTCAAGCGTCGAGACTTGCTCATTCCACAAGACCTTCGTCGCTATCAAGGTGCTTTCTTCACCCCTCCACAGTGGGTGCAAAAGTCACAAGAATATTTAGCTATGGAATTAGGCGAAGACTGGCAAAAAGAATATTATGTGTGGGATTGTTGCGCAGGTACTGGTAACCTGCTCTTCGGTCTCACAGAGAAGTATCGTGTCTATGCCTCTACACTTGACAATGCTGATGTACAAGTAATGCATGAGCGAATAAAGGAGAAGAGCCTCGACTTGCTTGACAGCCATGTTTTCCAATTCGACTTTCTTAATGACTCTTTTGATAAGCTTCCCCAGTCATTACAAGACATTATCAACGATTCTGAAAGACGTCGTAAACTTGTCGTGTATATTAACCCTCCGTATGCAGAGGCTGGTGATAGTCGCCAAAGAAGTGGTACGGGGAAGAATAAAACAGGAGTAGCATTTGACAACTATGTATATAAGACATATAAGAAGCAAATGGGATTAGCGTGTCGCGAGCTGTTCGCCCAATTTTTCATCAGGATATATGATGAAATCCCTACATCGGTGCTTGCAGAATTTTCAAAGTTGAAAATTCTGCAAGCACCCAACTTCCGTGATTTCCGCCAGGCTTTCCGAGCGAAGCTCGGTCGAAATTTTATAGTTCCAGCCAATAGCTTTGACAACGTAAAAGGACAGTTTCCTATAGGATTCTTTATTTGGGATACTAACCAGAAAGAAGTGTTTGAAGAAACTACGACAACCATTTACGACTCAAAAGGAGAAGAATTGGGCAACAAGCTAATATCCTCTTACTTAAATGACACCAATGTTATTGTATGGCTTAGGCAATACTATGACAAACAAGGTGAGAGTATTGGATTTTTACGCATGAATGGAACCAATATACAAAACAATCTTGGCATATACATAACAAGCAAACTATCAGACAATGATATACACAACCATTTCTATGCAGAAATAACGAAGACTAACATCCTACCAATGTGTATATACCTGTCCATTAGAGAAACTGTTAATGCTAACTGGATAAATGACAGAGATCAATATCTTGTACCAAGCTCAAAGTGGGAAGACGACAAAGAATTTCAATACAATTGTCTAATCCACTCTCTTTTCAGTGGACAAAATAGAATCCAGAGTCAGCATGGAACAAACCATTGGATACCATTCAGCGAAGAAGAGGTAGGCGCACAAGACAATTTCGAGAGCCATTTTATTCATGATTTCATTATGGGCAAGGTTAAAGAGGAAAAGCCTCAGCAAAAAGAAACTATGCAAGACCTATTCGCAGAACAAGAGCCTCAAACAACAGGTGGTAGTTCATTCACTCCAACCGGACCCTTGGAGTTTTCTCAAGAAGCATACGCTGTACTGGATGCAGGAAGAGAGTTGTGGCGTTACTATCACAAACAAGCAAGAGCCAACCCTAATGCTTCTTATTATGACATCAAGATGCACTTCCAAGGAACAAAGACCACAAAGAACGGAAAAGTTCAAATGAACTCCACCAGCGAGGATGCGACCTATAACACCTTGCTCGCTAACCTTAGACAAGCAATGAAAGGTCTTGCCGCTCATATTGAGACTAAAGTATATGAATATGGTTTCTTAAAGAAATAAAGAGTCATAAAGCGAAAGGGCACCAGTATTTCCCAGTGCTCTTTCGCTTTTTATCGTGGTTCTAACGTTCCTTGCTTTTCTAAATGAATCATATGCTCTGGCATTTCTGCTATCCACACTACTGTATCCCATGCCAATCTATCCATATTATCCTTGAAAATTTGGAAATGCTGTAACAAAGACTTTGTGTTTATCTACGTTTTTCGTTAGAGCCTCCAACTCTTCAAGATGTTCTTCATCTAATACACCGCCATTTGTAACAGATTCAATCAAATAAAGCCAATCCTTATCTCTCCTATACAGAACAGCAGCAGGCATCTTATCGTCTTGACTCATAGCCTAAGCCTAATTCTTTGAGTTTGTCGCCATGCTTGAAGACAAACTAACATCCGTATTACACAAATAAAGACATTCTGCATGAGGTACAAAATTAGCAGTAAAGTCTTCCAAATTGCCTTTATCATTTCATCTATATTTCTAATAATTTTATATTTCCACCCTTTTAACATACACAATCGCCGTTCTCCTGCCACTCTTTGTGA
>OMAR01000242.1_pt1 | contig 20383 bp, 15 predicted proteins | sample 1644651 | NCBI WGS metagenome assembly OMAR01 (sample SAMEA103958128, study PRJEB25191) | human gut metagenome | reverse complement strand
GGACAGCTACGCGGACCTGTACCCGCTGCTGCCGGAGGGCTTTACGGCCCTGAACGCCAGCACGGAGGAGGGAATATGCTACCTGAACCTGCCGGGGAGCGTGGCGGCGCTGCTGCCGGAGGACGCGGAGGCGCAGAACCGCATGATACAGGGGCTGGTGGACTCGCTGTGCTCACTGGAGGATGTGACGCAGGTGCAGCTGATGCTGGACGGTGAGTACCAGCTGATGCTGGGGAGCGTTCCCATCAGCCGGCCCATACTGCCCACGGGCGGTGTACAGCCCATGGCGGAATAACCGAAAGCAGCCGGACTTTTGCACAAAAAGTCCGGCTGTTTTTGCAATTTTCAGCCAAAAAAAGAGTATTCCCTCCCCGCATATTGTTTCAAAGACGGCAAAGTGGTATAAAGAAGAAGTAATTATGTGCCGCCAAGGGAGTATACTCCCTTTCAACGTTTCAGTGGGCTGAAACGAACTCTCTTGGCGGAAAAGGAGAGGAACGTATGATGAAAAAAGTGGTCAGTTTGCTGCTGGCGCTGGTGATGGCGGTGGGGCTCGTCGTTCCCGTTTGGGGCAACGATTTGCCCAGCGGCACGGAGCCGCTTTTTTTCTATGGGCAGGACAATAAACAGGAATGGCACTATTTTAACGGCACTGGGCTTGGCCAGGGCAATAGCGTGACCTTTGATAGGGTCTATAAGGATGAAGGAAATGACAGCTACACGCAGCTCACTGGCTTTACGGTAGATAGTCAGGCCACTGCCGCAGGCTTGACCGCCACGGTGAACGGCGGTGCACTGACGGTTACTGCCGCAAATGACTGTGATGCCGAAGTTAAGTTCGTGGTGATCGAGGCCGCAGGCGTGAAATACGCGCTGCGCGTTATCGTTAATGAAACCTCCGGCGGCAATCAGGGCGGCCAGGGCGGCCCTCCCACTACGGGCCAGATAAAAGATGCAAAGCAGCTTACCGGAGACAAACCGGCCATTGATATGGCTCTTGACTATCTGGGGATCGGCACGAGTGGTGCAGCAGGGTCTGTTACATACAAGTATGTCGATGGCGGAAACAGTGACATTTCCATCAACGGTACATCGATCGGGCCTGACGGCCTGTTTACAGACACGGCAGCGGCCCGCGCGGCGGTCAATGCTTATTACAGCTTGCAGCCCGCGGCCCAGAATATACTGGATACGCTCTACCTTCGCGTAAACGATGAGCTGTGGATGTTTTCCCGCAGAATGGATTACTTCAGGCAGCTGGTGCAGATAGCCGAAGCGAAGGGGGACGACAGCGTTCCGACGGACCCGCTGGACTCTGAAAATGAAGCGGCAGTGATGCTGAAAAACGGCGGATTCACCGCGCCTGCTCTGGGCCGGGATATGACGATCACATTCCCAGATCAGCTGGTGCGCGGCGTGGACTACAACTATAACTATGCGCTCGTTGACAGTATCGGCGTGCTGACGGTCGAGATCTACAAGGGCGAGAAGCAGCATTGGATCGAAGCAGCCAGAAATAACCCCAAGGGGATCAATTATCAGGTGATATTCCGCAATCCGACCGGCGGGGATTATCATGAATCAACTGCCGGAAATGGAAACAGCGGCGTTTGGGACGCATGGGCCAAGGGAGAAATATCGCTGAGAAAGAATAGCGACAGGACCGACAGCAAGGGCTTTGGCCTGGCGGCGGTGAATACGCGGGACGGCTTTATGACCGTCAATGCCATCGAAAATTACGGCGAGATGATGGTGCTGTCCGTGTGGAACAGCAACGAGAACATGAACGAGGGAAGCCCGGTCAAAAATCTGGTGCTGGTGCGTATCCGCGTTGTAGACCAGTTTAGCTATGAGGCGGAGACTGGCGAAAGCGGGGAAACGCTGCCCACCGTTAACGCGCAGGATGAGAAGCGTGTAATATGCAAAGTAAATGAAGAGATGTGGACGGTCACCCGCGAGAGCACCCGTTTGATGGTGCGGCCCAAGAGCGGTACGCTGGCAGGCATCTTTGAGGCGGGGGAAAAGTGGAAGAACATCGGCACACTGACGGTGGCGGCGCCTATGTCGGACTATAAGCTGGCGGCAGTGAACGGCAAGCAGATCAGTAATGGCGGCGACATCTGGACTTGCGAGCAGTTCTTCCCGCAGTCCAATGGCCAAAACGGGCCGGGAACGGCGACAACAAGAACGTTCACGTTAACATGGGTATCCGGTGATGCGCAATATGATGAACAGTTTACCCTGTACATTGGCGAGATGGCCACTACAGCACAGGATCGATTCAGCCAAATAGTGAACGCCGGTAGCCAATCCAGCGTTCCCGTGGTGGCACCCAGCGAGGAGTTTGCCAACGAAGCGATGGGCAAGATTACGGCGGGTTCCGGCTTAGACGTAACATACGACAAGAGCACCGGCAGATTCCAGGCTACGTTTGACGGCAGCAAGGGCTTGCCCTCATTGGCTGACCTGGACAAGGGGTTTGTGCTGGTGCCGGACGATGCATTTAAGGACAAGGTCGCGGGTTTCCACACGCACCCCTTTGAAAGCACAGGCGATCCGGCGGAATTTGACGCGGATTGGTTCAAGATGGTGAAGCTGGGCTTCGACCAGGAGCGCAGCGATCCGAACCGGACGAACAGCTATCCGGAAAACACAGTGGCGAGGACTATCCCCTTTGTGGCCACCAACAGGCTGGTACGTGACGGTGTGACAATCTACTTTGCCTTTACTCAGAACTATCGCGGCATGGTCATCGAATGGGTGGACGCGAATAATACCGTTCTGGGGTACACCATAGCCTATGGCAAGAATGGCCCGTTTGTCATGACTACCAAAACGGAAGTCAGCGAAAATGAGCCGGAGCATGACAAGACGTACAATGAACCCTTTGCCGTGGCAGAGGGCGGCGGTGAATTCTGGTGCGAGCGCTATCCCCAGGAGGGCGGCAACGGCCAGAAGTGGTACTTCCGCCTGCGTGTGAGTGGACATAGCGAGTGGAACGGCGAATATACGGTCTATCTGCCGTACAGCTATCTGGAGATCACTGACGCAGAGGCGCAGCGGCTGATCAACAGCGGGCGCAAGGCGCGGATCGACCACTATGTGAACGGCGACGGTATGGCACCGGAGACCCTTGAGGGCACCTACACGGAGTGGGGTATCTGCTTCAAGACCAGAAGCTTCTCGCCGTTTGTGATCAGCACGGCGGCGCAGAGCAGCTCCGGCGGCGGGTACTACTACGGCGGCGCGTCCACGCCCGGAATTTCCGCGGTGAAGACGGCTGATGCCGCCAAGAGCGCCACGGATTACACCTCCGGCATCTACGGGCTGACGTTCCGCAGCACGGCGGCGTTCAGCGGCTTTAAGGGCGTGCAGGTGGACGGCAGGACCATCGCCGCGGCCAACTACGTCGCCGAGGACAACGGCGGCATCGAGGTCTATCTGAAGGCGGTGTATCTGCGGACGCTGAAGGACGGCAGGCACACGGTGACCATTCTGTCCGACGCGGGCAACGTGACGATGAACTTCACCATCGGCGGGGTGGACAGTCCCACCACGTTCGACGCGGGCATCGGGGCCTACGTGGGCATGGCACTGGCGTCCGTGGGCGGCATGGCCTGGATGAGCAGAAAGAAGCGCTGACCGGCCTATACGGCGGCGCACAGCCAGTACCCCGGCTTCGCCGGACCGATCGTGCGGCATACGACCAGTACCCCCGGCGAAGCCGGGGGTACTTTTTTTGAAATCAGCTATTGCAAAAACGCGAAAATGTGGTATCATACGTGCGAGCGCCGCACTCTGCTGGACGGAGGCGGCAGCAGGAGGTAAAACTATGAATAATGAAACGAAGCACGGGAAATACACCGTGCATGACCTGGTGCGCATTTCCGTGCTGGTGGCCATTATGCTGCTGCTGGAGGTGACGGGCCTGGGCATGATCAAGATGCCGGGGCTGGAGATCACTCTGCTGATGGTGCCGGTGATCGTGGGCGCCATTGTCATGGGGCCGGCCAGCGGCGCCATTCTGGGCGGCGTGTTCGGCTGCATCAGCTTCTGGGAATGCTTCGGCAGGAGCCAGTTCGGTGCGGTGCTGCTGGGCATCAACCCGCTTTACACGTTCCTGGTGTGCGTGCCCACCCGTATTCTGGCGGGCTGGCTGTGCGGCGTGGCCTTCAAGGGCCTGAACAAGCTGGACAAGACGAATCTGTGGTCCTTCGGCGCGGCGGGCCTGATCGGCGCGCTGTGCAACACGGTGCTGTTTATGACCACGCTGTGCCTGTGCTTCTACAACACCGACTATATCCAGGGCTTTGTGGCCGCCCTCGGCAGCGCCAACGCGTTCCTGTTCGTCATCGCTTTTGTGGGCGTGAACGGCCTGGTAGAGGGCGTGGTGTGCCTGATCACCGGCGCGGCTATCGCCAAGGCGGTTATGTACAGCCGGGGCAAGCTGGCTGCCCGCAAGACCAACGCATAAGACGGGAGGCGCGCGTATGCTGCTGGCTTTGGACGTGGGAAATACCCATGTGGTCGTGGGACTGATGGAGGGGCGCGAGGTGCGCCGCAGCTTCCGTATTGCCACACGGCGGGACAACGCCGTGGGCGATTACGCCGTGGCGCTCAGCCAGCTGTTGGAGCTGGCGGAGGTGGACAGGCAGGAGGTGGAGCAGGTCATCATCTCCTCGGTGGTGCCGCCGGTGACCCGGGCCCTGCAGGGCGCGGCGCGGCTGCTGACCGGAAAAGAGCCGTTGGTGGTGGGCGGAAACGTCCGCTGCCGCATACCGGTGCGTATCAAGCGGCCGGAGACGCTGGGCGCGGACCTGCTGACCGCCGCCGTGGGCGCGCTGGATCTGTATCAGCCGCCGCTGCTGCTGGTCGACATGGGTACCGCCACCACGGTGACGGTGCTGGATGAGCAGGGAGTGTTCCGGGGCGGAGCCATCCTGCCAGGGGCAAACCTGGCGCTGTCGTCCCTGGCGGGCGGCACGGCGCTGCTGCCGGACATCCCGCTGGCGGTGCCGGATAGAGCCATCGGCGACGATACGCTGACGTGTATGCAAAGCGGGTGCGTGCTGGGCTCGGCGCTGCTGCTGGACGGACTGATCGACCGTATGGAGGCCGAGCTTGGCCGAAAGGCCACAGTGGTGGCCACCGGCGGCATTGCGCCGGTGATCGCGCCGGCGTGCCGGCATGAGATGCACATGGCCGCGGACCTGATCCTGCGGGGTCTGGCCGTGCTGTATGAGCAGAATAAGTGAAGGAAAGAACGCCTCCGGCAGTGCCGGAGGCGTTCTTGTCATATTTCAGCGGTCACTTCAGCAGGTTGAAGGTCATGATGGCGGCGCCGAGGATCACCAGCACCACGCCGGTGGCGCGGTTCAGCGTTTTGGGTTCGGCCTTGTTGGCAAATACCGCGGCGATGCGGGCCCAGATCAGCGTGAAGACTACGCACAGCGCCAGTACCGTCCAGTCCGGCGCGCCGCCGATGGTGAAATGGGAAATGGCGCCGGTCAGCGCCGTAAAGGTCATGATGAACACGCTGGTGCCCACGGCTGTCTTCAGCTCGTAGCCCAGCACCGTGGTCAGGATCAGCAGCATCATCATGCCGCCGCCCGCGCCCACAAAGCCACAGATGAAGCCAATGACGATGCCGCAGACCACAGACTGGACGGCACGCTTTTTGGCGGAGACACCCAGCATGGCCTCCTTGGTGGTCATAACGGGACGGACGATGAACTTGACGCCCAGCAGGAACGTCATGATCACGGAGAAGCTTCCCATGGTGCGGGAGGGCACCAGGCTGGCGATGTAGCTGCCTGCCACGGTGAACAGAAGCACGGTGACCATCATAATGATGCCGTTCCGGATATCCAGGTTCTTGTTTTTGCGGTAGGTGTAGGCGGAGACGGCGCTGGCCAGCACGTCGGAGGCCAGAGCGATGCCTACCGCCATGTAGGGGTCCATGCCCAGAAATGTGATGAGCATGGGACTGATGACCGCCGCGGCGCTCATGCCCGCAAAGCCGGTGCCCAGTCCTGCGCCCATACCGGCGAAGAAGGTGACGGCCAGTGTCGTGATGAACTTCATGCGGTATTCCTCCGATGGACGCCCCCGGCGACGCCGGGGGCGTTTCGCTTATTTTTTGTTCAGGATATCCATGAACTCCTCGCCGGTGATGGTCTCCTTCTCGTACAGGAAGGCGGCCAGCTCGTCCAGCTTGGCGCGGTTGTCGGTGAGGAGCTTCAGCGCCTTCTCGTGCTGCTGCTTCACCAGTGCCACCACCTGTTGGTCGATCTTCGCCTGGGTCTCGGCGGAGCAGGCCAGAGACGTGTCGCCGCCCAGATATTGGTTCTGCACCGTCTCCATGGCCACCATGTCGAAGTCCCTGCTCATGCCGTAGCGGGTGATCATGGCGCGGGCCAGCTTGGTGGCCTGCTCGATGTCGTTGCTGGCACCGGTGGTGATGGTGCCGAACACCGTCTCCTCGGCGGCGCGGCCGCCGGTGAGGGTGGCGATCTTGTTCTCCATTTCCTCCTGAGACATCAGGTAGTGGTTGCCCTCCTCTACCTGCATGGTATAGCCCAGAGCACCGGAGGTGCGGGGCACGATGGTGATCTTCTGCACCGGGGCGGAATTGGTCTGCTTGGCCGCCACCAGCGCGTGGCCGATCTCGTGGTAGGCCACGATATGCTTCTCGTGATCGGTCATAATGGCGTTCTTCTTCTGGTAGCCGGCAATGACTATCTCGATGCTCTCCTCCAGGTCGGCCTGGGTGGCAAAGCGGCGTCCGTCACGGACGGCGCGGAGGGCGGCCTCGTTGACGATGTTGGCCAGCTCGGCGCCGGAGGCACCGGAGGCCATACGGGCGATCTTGTTGAAGTCCACGTCCTCGGCGATCTTGATCTTTTTGGCGTGTACCTTCAGAATGGCCTCGCGCCCCAGCAGGTCGGGCAGCTCCACAGGTACACGGCGGTCGAAACGACCGGGTCGGGTCAGGGCCGGATCAAGGGATTCGGGACGGTTGGTGGCGGCCAGAATGATGACGCCGGTGTTGCCCTCGAAGCCGTCCATCTCGGTGAGCAGCTGGTTCAGCGTCTGCTCGCGCTCGTCGTTGCCGCCGTACTGGCCGCCGCTGCGCTTTTGGCCGATGGCGTCGATCTCGTCGATGAACACGATGCAGGGGGCTTTCTCCTTGGCCTGCTTAAACAGGTCGCGGACCTTGGACGCGCCCATGCCCACGAACATCTCCACGAACTCCGAGCCGGACATGGAGAAGAACGGCACGTTGGCCTCGCCGGCCACAGCCTTGGCCAGCATGGTCTTGCCGGTGCCCGGAGGGCCCACCAGCAGCACGCCCTTGGGCATGGACGCGCCGATCTCCTGATATTTGCTGGGGTCGTGTAGGTAATTGACGATCTCCGTCAGGTTCTCCTTGGCCTCGTCCTCACCGGCCACATCGGCAAACTTGATGCCCTCGGCGGACTTGACGTAGACCTTGGCGTCGGACTTGCCCATATTGAACATCAGGGAGTCGCTGCCGCCCATTTTCTTCATCAGGCTGCGGGAGATGATCTGACCGATGGCGATAAAGATCACCAGCGGCAGCACCCAGCCCAGGATATCCGTCAGCAGGGAAGTCTGCTCGATCTCCTCGCCGGTGGTGGAGATGCCGGCGTCCAGCAGGCGCTGGACCAGGCCGTCGTCAGGCACGATGGCGGTCTTGTAGATGGTTTTGCCGTCGGTGGAGGTAAAGAGGATGCGGTTGCTCTGCTGCTGGATCTCCACCTGGCCGATCTCATTCTTCTCGGTCATGGAGACGAAGGTGTTGTAGTCTACCTCCTTGATCTGGTGCTCCGCCAGCCAGGGCATGGCCAGCAGGTTGAACAGCAGCACCAGCAGTACCACGATCATGTAGTAGTAGATCAGAGGTTTCTTGGGGGATTTGACCTCGTTCATGGTAAGGCCTCCTTGTTCTGCATAGCTTTTTTTCTTTGATGAATTACCCTACCACATTTTGCCCGAAGTGTCTATAAGCAAATCCACAAAAACTGCGGGAAAACCCCGTTCCGGAGGCCGGAACGGGGCAGAATTTACGTTTCTGACACAATTACAGGGCGGCGAACAGGCGGCTGCCGGTGCGGTGGAGCCAGCGCAGCAGCACCAGCGTCAGCACGACGGTCAGCACTGTCCAGGCCAGCAGATACCACGCTGCACCCATGTCGATACCGAACGGGTAGTACAGCACGCCGACAAGGGCGGCGTACACCCAGCCGCCCAGCATGGCAAGCAGCACCGTCAGACGCTGCTTGATGACGGTGATCTCATTGGTCCAGACCAGGTTGGGGCGCTTCAGGTCCATGGTCAGGCCGAAGGCTGCCGACAGCCACACAAAGGTCTGAGGCAGCGCTATCAGCAGGAGGGCCAGCGGCAGGGCGGGGCGGACGGCCAATAGTATCAGTACAGAGGTGACTGCCATGGGGATACCCGTTACCAGCACCTGTACCAGCAGCTTTGCACGCAGTACCTGCCACGGTGTCACCGGCAGGGACTGTGCCAGCCACAGGTTCTTCCCCTCCAGGGAGATGGAGGAGGAGGCCATGTCGTTCATGGAGCCTACCAGGCACAGGGCGGCGCACAGCATCGTCGCCAGAAGACCGGAGGCCTCGCCACCGGCCATTTCGTATATAACAGGCAGCAGGTCGCTGCTCTTTACCAGCAGCAGCACGCCCAGAATGGGCAGCATGACCGTGCCCAGACCGCAGTTGAGCATATAGTTGGGACTGGCGGTGAAGCGGCCCAGCTCCTTACGCAGCAAGGCGGCGGGCACACCGGCGGCCCTGACGGCCGTCTCCTTATAAACGGCCTTGGCGCCGCCGTTGTTGGCGGTGGCAATGGACAGGAATGTGCGGCTGAGCAGTAGGTATGTGAGCGCGCACAGCGCCGCCATTACGGCCAGCACCAGCACGACAGCCAGATAGTCGCCGGCGCCCATACGGCCCATGAGATATAGGGGATAGGCGCTGCCGCGGATGGCTGCACCCACCTCATTCAGGTGCAGCATGAGCTGCTCGATCAGTTCGTTGGCGCGGAAGCACACCATGTAGTACAGGGCAAAGAACGCCAGCGCGATCAGGGTGGTAAGGAGGTTCTTGCGCTTGAGCTTGCTGTGGATCTTGGCTACCACCCAGCCCAGCAGACAGGAGAGCACCAGCACCAGCAGGGAGACGGCCAGAATCAGCGCGATGCCGCCAAGCACAGTGGCGGCGGTCAGAACACCGACGGCCCAGTAGACGATGACGCAGGGCAGCAGGATCACGCCGGAGAACATCAGACCCATCAGGTATACACCCAGCAGCCGGGAGGCCAGAATGGCACGCACGGGGATAGGCAGCGACAGCAGCAGGTCGTTGTCCTTGGCCTGGTACAGGCCGGAGAACGTGTTGAACACGCTGCCAAACACGCCCATCAGCACACCGACCAGGGCAAAGAGGGTGAAGTACAGCCAATCCAGACCGGCCTCGTGCAGGGGAGCGCACAGACCTATGGAGAACAGCGTGAACATACCGCCGATAACACCCACCATCAGCAGCACATACAGCACGATCAGACTGACGGTGCTTGCCTTGGAGCGGGGTTTGTTCTTTTTCGCGTCGTAGAAGTAGCTGCGGAAGATCTCGGACAGCTGTTTTTTCAGCAATAATTTGACCATCACTCCGCCTCCAGCTCCAGGAAGACCTCCTCCAGGGAGTCGTCGCCCTTGACCTCCTCCATGGTGCCGGAACGGATGAGCCGGCCGCCCTTGATGATAGCCACCTTGTCGCAGAGCTTTTCCGCTACCTCCAGCACGTGGGTGGAGAAGAAGATGGCGCCGCCGTTGTCGCAGACCTCACGCATCATGCCCTTGAGCAGGTGGGCAGCCTTGGGGTCCAGGCCCACGAAAGGCTCATCCATGATGATGACCTTCGGGTCGTGGAGCCACGCGGCAATGATGGACAGCTTCTGCTTCATGCCGTGGGAATAGGCGGCAATGGGTTGGGCCAGGTCGCCCGTCAGCTCAAAGGCATCCGCGTAGGTGCGGATACGAGCCTGCCGGGTCTGGGCGTCCACGCCGAATATGTCGGCGATGAAGTTCAGATATTTGATGCCGGTCATGTAGTCGTACAGATCCGGGTTATCGGGGATGTAGGCCATTTCCCGCTTGCAGCCCAGGGGATCGGCCTTGATGGATCGGCCGTCGATGGTGATCTCGCCCTGGTCAAATTGCAGGATACCCACCACGGATTTCAGCGTGGTGGTCTTGCCGGCGCCGTTATGGCCGATGAAGCCGTAGATCTCGCCGGGGGCGATGTGCAGCGTCAGATCGTCCACGGCCTTCTTCTCGCCGTAGGTCTTGGTCAGGTGTTGAATGTCCAGCATGGGGTCAGTTCCTCCTATTTCTCTCCTAAGCTTCTATTGTGGGGCATCATCAGCCGCGGCTGCGGCTGATGATGCGGACGATGCCCATAACGGCGGCGTACAGCACGCCGGCCACCGCCCAGATGATCCAGCTGTACCGGGGTTGGCCGTTGCCGTGGGGACCGTAGGTGTACAGCAGGAACACCGCCGTGGCGGTGAGCCAGTAGATCATGGTGACGGTGCCCATCAGCTTGTGGTGCTTTTTCTGGGGACGGGTGTAGTCGCCCTCCTCCAGCAGCTGCTCCATGGCGCCCTGATACACGCCGGCTGTGACCAGGGCCAGACAGCCGATGGCCACCAGCACCAGCAACGCGCAGACAGCGGCGATATAGAGCAGGTCGCTGCCGCTTATGCACATGGCGGCGAACAGCGGTACGGCGGCCAGCACACACAGCACCACGCCCACGGTGACGAGCCGGGTATGGGTGTCCTTGTATTCCCGCTGCCGCTGGCGGACCATGCCCTCCACGCCGTACTCCGTTTCAAAGGGTTCTTCCTCCAGGAACCGGTACTCCTTGGCTTCTGCACTTGTCCGCAGAAAGATGCTCACGGCCAGCGCCACCAGACCCAGCAGCACGCACAGACCGATGCCGCTGGCGGCATTTTCGGTGATGTGGAAGCGCTGCACCTCGCTCATGCCGGCCAGCAGGATCAGCGTGACCGGGGAGGTGATGCACAGGGCGGTAGCTATGGCGATCTTCGGCGCGGCGGCCTTACGCAGGGCCAGATAGGCGGAGGCCTGGCCCATGGTCACGCGGCGCAGGGGCGTGTCGTCGTCCTGGGCCGCGGCACAGGGCGTTTCCTCCTCCAGTTCGTCCTTCAGCAGGAAGTCGGTGGAGACACCGAACAGGCGGCTCATCATCACGACCTTATCCATATCGGGCACGGACTGTGCGCCCTCCCATTTGGATACGGACTGGCGGGTGACGCCCAGCTTCTCGGCCAGGTCCTCCTGGCTCCAGCCTGCCTTTTTCCGCAGGGACACGATCTTGTCAGCTAAAATCATAGGTATGCGCTCCTTCCGTATGACGGCGGGTGCCGCCGTTTGGTTTTGATGGCGCTATCATACGGGTTTTGCCGGTTGCGGTCTATAAACCGGGGCTGGAAATGTGTCAACCGGCGGTTGCGTTTCGGATTTTTGGGCAGTTTTCCCCTTTTGCTACAGGCTTATTGTACGCGAAAACGTTTTCACTGTCAACTTACAGGACGGTAAGATTTTATTAAGATATGTGCAAAAAAAAGAGCCGCCCGGAGGGCGGCCCGTCTGTATTTTGTTATTCCTCCGTGAAATGCACGTGGTTGAAGATGTGGTCCTGACAGAAGCAGTGGTACCCGACGCACTTGCTGCAGTAACGGAATTGCAGATCAGGGTAGTCGGTATCCGTGCGGCCGCAGACGGCGCACTTGTGGCGATAGCCCTGCTGCTGGGCCTGCTTGGCCTGCTGCTGTTGGGCCTGACGGAACTGGACGGTCTTGCGGGAGTTCTGGTATTTGGCGCGCTCCTTCAGGTAGTGGACCTCCGGCCAGATGAACACGGCGAAGTTCAGCAGGGCCACGATGGGCAGCACTACACCGGCCCAGTTGTGGGCGCCGATGGCCTTGATGATGTCGAAGGCGAACAGTGCGCCGTCCAGGTACGCCAGCCACTTCATCTTCACGGGGAGGATGAAGAACAGCAGCACCGTGGTGTCCGGGAACAGGAAGGCGAAGGCGAAGAACATGGACAGGTTCACATAGCCGGTGCCCGCTGCGGTCAGGTAGGGGTTGCCGGTGATGAGACTGGCCAGCACCACGCCCAGCACCGTCAGCAGCGCGCCGCTGATGTAGTACAGATTAAACTTGGCCGTGCCCCACTGGCGCTCCAGCGTGGAGCCGATCCAGTAATAGAAATAGAGACTGATCAGCAGGGCAAAGGGACTGGAGTAGGCGGGCACGAACACAAAGGTCACCAGCCGCCACACCTCGCCATGGAGCAGGGCATTGAGATTGAAGGTCAGAAAGCTCAGGGCGTTGGCGTCGTTGGCCTGGGTCAGCAGCATGAGCACATAGACCGCCACGTTGCCGATGACGATGATACGCATGAGGTTGGGGATGCCGAACCGGGGATGGGCGGCGCAGAAGCGCTGCACCCCGTCATAGAGTTTTTTCAAGGGGAGTGTCCTCCTGTGTACAAATTGTGTTCAGTATAACCCATAACGGCGGAAAAGTCATGTCATTTTTTTGAACAATGGCAAAGTTTCCGTACAGTTGAATTATTTGCAAAAATCATGGAAATGCTATTGACAATGCTAAAAAAACTGTTACAATATGCTGTACAAGTAAATACCTTATCAAGAGTGGCGGAGGGACCGGCCCGATGAAGCCACGGCAACCTGTTTTTTCAAGGTGCCAAATCCGGCGAACGAATCGAAAGATGAGGATGAGCAAAGAAGCACAGCGCTCTGTCGGTTCGGCAGAGCGCTTTTTTCAATGACCATCCGCGAGATGAAAGGAGAAAAAATCATGGCAAGACATCTGTTTACCTCTGAATCCGTTACCGAAGGGCATCCCGACAAGGTATGCGATCAGATCAGCGACGCGGTGCTGGACGCGATCTTCGAGAAGGACCCCAATGGCCGCGTGGCCTGCGAGACCTGCGCCTCCACCGGCCTGATCCACATCATGGGTGAGATCACCACCAGCTGCTATGTGGATATCCCCAAGATCGCCCGCCAGGTGGTGCTGGACATCGGCTACAACTCCTCCGACTGCGGCTTCGACGGCAACACCTGCGCCGTCATCACCAACATCGATGAGCAGTCCGGCGATATCGCTTTGGGCGTGGACAAGAGCTATGAGGCCAAGGCCTCCGGCAAGAGCGAGCTGGACAACGGCGCCGGCGACCAGGGCATGATGTTCGGCTACGCCTGCAACGAGACACCGGAGCTGATGCCTCTGGCGATCTCCATCGCCCACAAGATGGCCAAGCGCTTGACCGACGTGCGCAAGCAGGGTCTGGTGGACTATCTGCGTCCCGATGGCAAGACCCAGATCACCGTGGAGTACGACGAGAACGGCAAGCCCGTCCGCGTGGATACCGTGGTGCTGTCCACCCAGCACAGCCCTGACGTGACGCTGGAGCAGATCCGCAAGGATATGATCGAGCTGGTCATCAAGCCCACTGTTCCTGCCGAGCTGCTGGACGGCGAGACGAAGATCTATGTGAACCCCACCGGACGCTTTGTCAGCGGCGGCCCCGCCGCCGATACCGGCCTGACCGGGCGCAAGATCATCGTGGACACCTATGGCGGCAGCGCGCCCCACGGCGGCGGCGCTTTCTCCGGCAAGGACCCCACCAAGGTGGATCGCTCCGCGGCCTACGCCGCCCGCTGGGTGGCCAAGAATGTGGTGGCCGCCGGTCTTGCCGACAAGTGCCAGGTGCAGCTGGCCTACGCCATCGGCGTGGCGCGTCCCGTCAGCGTGCTGGTGGAGACGTTCGGCACCGGCGTGGTGGCCGACAGCGAGCTGGAGGCCGCGGTGGAGAAGGTCTTTGACCTGCGGCCCACCGCCATCATCCGCGATCTGGACCTGCGGAAGCCCATTTACCGCCAGCTGGCGGCCTATGGCCACATGGGCCGTGAGGACCTGGGTGTTTCCTGGGAAAAGACCGACCGTGTGGAGGCCCTGAAGGCCGCCCTGGGCAAGTAAGTTTTCGATAACGGGGGCGGCTTTGCCGCCCCCGTTATCCAATAAAAAGGAGTGTATCGCTATGATGAAGAACCTCGATGTGGCCACCGTGCTGACCCTGCGGGATCAGGTGGCCTATCAGCCGGGGCAGGTGGTCAGCAAGACGTTGGCCCAGAACGACGCCGTCAGTGTGACGCTGTTTGCCTTCGACAAGGACGAGGAGATCAGCACCCACGAGTCCGGCGGCGACGCGCTGGTGACGTGCCTGGACGGCGTGGGCCGCGTGACCGTGGACGGCGTACCCCATGTGCTGCACACCGGCGAGTCCATCCTCATGCCGGCGCGGCATCCGCACGCGGTGTATGGACAGGAGCAATTCAAAATGTTGCTGGTGGTCGTATTCTGAGAACGTCAAACGTGCGTTGATCTGCTTTGGCTGGCGGTGGAAATTGTCTGTTGCAATTTCCACCGCATTGTGGTATCATGCGAAAAAATTTTCCAACAGGAGGGATGCATATGTACACAAACCATGAGAAATATGCGCTGGTGAACGGCGTGATGCTGGACGGTACGCGGGACATGACGCCTCGGACGGGGCTGGCCGTCTGTGTGGACGGGGACCGCATCGCTGCCGTCTGCGACGCGGCCGATGTGCCGGAGGGCTATGCGCGCGTGGACCTGGACGGCAAATACCTGCTGCCGGGGCTGATCAATCTGCATGTGCATTTGCCCGCCTCCGGCAAGCCCCGGAAAAAGCCCTCCGACCCTAAGAAGCTGGTGAAGCTCATCACCTCCAACGGCCTGATGCGCCGCATCGGCGTGAAGATGTGCGAGGGTTACGCCAGGACGGAGCTGCTGTCCGGCGTGACCACTATCCGTACCGTGGGCGGCGTGGCGGACTTCGACACGATCATTCGCGATGCGGCCAGGCGGGGCGAGATCCTGTCTCCCCGGGTGGTGGCGTCCAATATGGCGGTGTCGGTACCCGGCGGGCACATGGCCGGGTCGCTGGCCTATGAGGCCCGCACGCCGGAGGAGGCCGCGGCCTTCGTGGAGAAGATCGCGGCGGAAAAGCCTGACCTGATCAAGCTGATGATCACCGGCGGCGTTATGGACGCCGAAGTGGTGGGCGAGCCGGGCGTGCTGCGGATGCAGCCGGCACTGGTCAAGGCGGCCTGCGATAAGGCCCATGCGCTGGGAATGCAGGTGGCCGCTCATGTGGAGAGCCCGGAGGGTGTCCGGGTGGCGCTGGAAAACGGCGTGGACTCCATCGAGCACGGCGCGAAGCCGGATGAGCACATCATGCAGCTGTGTAAGGAACGCGGCGCTTTCCAGGTGTCCACCATCTCGCCTGCCGTGCCCTATGCGCTGTTCGACCGCAGTATCTCTCACGCCACCTATGAGCAGCAGGAGAACGGCAAGGTGGTGTTTGAGGGTATTATCGCCATGGCGAAGGCCTGTCTGGCGGATGGTGTCCCCGTGGGTCTGGGCACCGACACCGGCTGCCCCTATATCACCCACTACGATATGTGGCGGGAGCTATGCTACTTTGTGAAGTACTGCGGCGTGACGCCGGCGTTTGCGCTGCACAGCGCCACGCTGGGCAATGCGGCGCTGGCGGGTATTGCCGGCGAGACCGGCTCCATCCAGCCGGGCAAGTGCGCGGATATGATCGTCTGCGCGGCGGACCCGCTGGCCGATCTGACCGCCCTGCGGACGCTGGATATGGTCATTAAGTCCGGCTATCGTGTGGAACATCCCCAAGTGAAGAAAATGGACAATGTGGAACGGGAGCTGGACAAGTTCCTGTAAATACAGTGTATCCCCCCGGCGGAGCCGGGGGGATATTTATTCGCTTATTGGCATTGCAGGCCCAACTGGTAGAAGGCTACGGCAGCCGCGGCAGCTACATTCAGGCTGTCCACCCCATGGGTCATGGGGATCATCACCGTGTGGTCGCATTGGGCGATGGTGCCGTCGGCCAGCCCGTCGCCCTCGGTGCCCAGCACCACCGCCAGCCTCTCCGCTGACAACAGGCGTGGGTCATCCAGCCGCAGGGAGTCCTCCCGCAGGGCCATGGCCGCGGTGGTGAAGCCCAGATCGTGCAGTGCCGCCGTCCAGTCGCCCTCCGGCAGATAGGTCCATGGCACCAGGAATACATTACCCATGCTCACCCGGGAAGCCCGGCGGTACAGGGGGTCGCTGCCCTCTGTGGTCAGCAGGACGGCGTCCATGCCCAGGGCGGCCGCGCAGCGGAAAATGGCACCCACGTTGGTGGGGTTCATCACGTTTTCCAGCACGGCGATGCGCCGCGCCCTGGCGCAGACCTCCGCCACAGAGGGCAGGGGCGGACGACGCATGGCGCACAGCATCCCGCGGGTCAGGTGGAAGCCGGTGAGCTGCGTCAGCACCTCCAGGGAGGCGGTATAGACGGGGAGGTCCGGGTCACAGCGACCCAGTATCTCGGCGCCCTTGCCGGTGATGTGCTGCGGCTCCATCAGGAACGACACCGGTACGCACCCGGCGTCCAGCGCACGGCCGATGACCAGCGGGCTCTCGGCGATGAACAGGGCGTTGGCCGGGTCGGCCCGGTTGACCAGCTGGTTTTCCGTGGCCCGGGCGTAGACGTCCAGCGCCGGGTCGGAAAAGTCGTGTATCTCAATGACCTGTGCCATATCACTTCCACTCCTTCAGCAGCGTTTCCAGTGCCGTCCGGTAATAGGCGGCGGCGTTGGCTCGGGCGTCCTCAAGGGTCGCCCCGGTGGGGTTGATACTGCGGACGGCCCGCAGATCCAGCGGTGCCCATTGCTCCGGTGTCAGTGCCACACGCCCGGCCAGCACGGCAGCGGGGACACGCAGCTTCTGACACCGGCCTGCCACGCCGCTGATGGCCTTGCCGCCCAGGCTTTGGGCATCAAAGGAACCCTCGCCGGTGACCACCAGGTCGCAGCCCACTGCGCGGCGGTCGAAGTCCACGGTGTCCAGCACCGTCGTGATACCGGAGCGCAGGGCACCGCACAACAGCGCAGCGCAGCCCGCGCCGAAGCCGCCGGCGGCACCGCCGCCGGGGAGGGTATCCACCTCCGCACCCAGCTGTGCATGCAGCACTGCGGCGAGATGCCGAAGTCCCGCGTCCAGACGCTGCACGCAGGCATCGTTCGCCCCCTTCTGCGGAGCGAAGATGTACGCCGCGCCGGTTTCGCCGTACAGGGGGTTGTCGATGTCGCACATGACCGTCAGCACACCGGGCCGCAGGCCGGGATGCCGCCCGGACAGGTCGATAGTCTCGATGTCCGCCAGCGTGCCGCCGGTGGGCACGAAGCCGCGGCCCTGCCGGTCGTAAAACCGAACGCCAAGCGCCGCGGCCGCACCGCAGCCGCCGTCGTTGGTGCAGCTGCCGCCCAGACCCAGGATCAGGCGCTTTGCGCCATGATCCAGCGCGTGGGCCAGAAGCTGTCCCACACCGTAGGTGGTGGCTGCCTCCGGGTCGGGACGGCCCTCGGCCTGGTGCAGGCCCGCTGCTGCGGCGCACTCCACCACCGCTGTCCCGTCGGGCAGCAGGCCGTAGAAGCCATCGATAGTGCCGCCAAAGGGACCGGAGACGGGAAGGGCGATACGCTGTCCGCCGCAGGCATCCAGAAAGCAGTCTGTGGTGCCCTCGCCGCCATCGGCCACCGGCAGGGCGTCGATGTGCCAGCCGGGGATATGGAGACTGCGGGCGATGCGGCAGATGTCCGGGGAGGACAGCGTGCCTTTGAATGAGTCGGAGAGGACAAGACAGCGTTTCATGGAGCGCACTCCCTTCGTTTTGATAAGGGGATTATACCAGCCGGGAGAAAAAAACACAAGGGACGGCATATGCCGTCCCTCATGTTTTGTACGTTATTTGCTATACCGATTTGAGGAGAGGAGAGGACTTACTTGGCCAGCAGCTTAGCAGCACGCTTCTTGCCGTACATGCAGCAGGCTACCACATACGCCACAGCGCAGGCCACGCCGATGATGTAGGCGGGCGTCCAGGGGATGTTGAAGCCGATGTGGGCGTTGGCGATGTAGGTCACGCAGATGAAGGTGTAGAAGCAGCCGGGGATCATGGGGATCCAAGCCCACTTGCCCTTGCCGTTCTCGAACATCCACGCGGTGATGCACAGGAAGGCGAACAGGGACAGGGTCTGGTTAGCCCATGCGAAGTAACGCCACAGGATCATGAAGCCGTCGTTGTTGACCTTGGCGAATACGAGGATGGCGATGACCAGCGCGAAGATAGGCACAGCCAGCTTGATGCGCTTGCCGTTGGTGGACTGGTCGATGTGCAGCGTCTCAGACAGGCTCAGACGCAGGGCGCGCAGCGCCGTATCACCGGAGGTGATGGGCAGCACGATGACGCCGATCAGGGCGATGATGCCGCCCACATGACCCAGCAGGTACTTGCAGACCACGCCCACGGTGCCGGTAGCCAGTCCGGCATTGGGCTCCTGCAGCGCCAGGTTGTACACGCCCATAGCGCCGGCAGCCCAAACCATGGCGATGAAGCCCTCCAGCACCATCATGTTGTAGAAGGTGTTGCGGCCCTGACGCTCGCTCTTCATGGTGCGGGAGATGATAGCGGTCTGGGTGGAGTGGAAGCCGGACAGAATACCGCAGGCCACCGTCACGAAGAAGATGGGCAGGAAGTGCTTGGTGGAGAAGTAGTCCGCGTAGGTGAACGTACCCACGGTGCCGTCAGCACCGGTGAGGCTCAGCACGGGAGCAGCCCAGCTGTCCCAGATGTTCAGCAGGGGCATGCCGGTGACGAAGATACCGATGAAGATGCCGATGGCAGAGAACAGCAGGATACCGCCGAAGACGGGGTAGATCTTGCCGATGATGGCGTCGATGGGGAACACGGTGGCGACCAGATAGTACAGGAAGATGACACCGTAGATGACCCACGTGGAAACAGAGGTGGCCTTACCGTCAAAGCCGAACACCTGGGTCGCGGCGATGTCGCCGGGGGTGTAGATGAACACAGCGCCCACCAGCAGCAGCAGCACGCACACGAACACGTTGTAGAACTTATAGATACCCTTGGTGGAGTACCGGCGGATCATCTCGGGCATCTGGGTGCCGCCGTCGCGCAGGCAGATCATGCCGGAGAAATAGTCGTGCATGGCGCCGCCGATGACGTTGCCGATGGGGATGGTCAAAAACGCGATAGGCCCAAACAGGATGCCCTGGATCGGCCCGAGGATGGGGCCGGTGCCCGCGATGTTCAGTAGGTTGATGAGGCTATTTTTCCAGCCGCGCATGGGAACGAAGTCAACGCCGTCTTCCTTGGTGTAGGCGGGCGTCTTGCGGTCGTCAGGACCAAAGACCTTTTCGCAGAAGCGGCCGTACAGTGCAGCACCGCCCAGCAAAATAACGAGGCCGATGATGAATGTCGTCACAAAAACACACTCTCCTTTGTAAAGTGGATTTTCTCTTTCCGGAACGTCCGGATCGTCCCGAAAAATCATGCTCAGATTATAACACTGAGTGAATAAATTGCACGTTAATCTTTGCGGCGTGTACATAAAAATGTCATAAATAAAAGGTCGAAACCTGTAAAGAATTGCCGTAAAAAGAAACTTGTAAAAGTTATTAACAATGAGGGACTTTTACGAGTTTTCCTGTCGCGAACCAAAATACAAACGGTGTTTGACTGCCAAAATTTTTGTCTGGCGGTAACGTTGCAGGGGAAACGGCAAGATCACCTGGGCACTTGCCCGCTTTCGGCAAACGTGGTATCATAGCAATAATATGAGAAAGGGAGGATATGCCTGTGGAATACAACAAGTCCATCAACGCCATGACCCCCGGCGACGAGATCGAGGGCTACTACATACTCAAGTCCGCCAACCCCAAGGTGGCCGCCAACGGCAAGCCATTCCTGACCGGAGCGCTCAGCGACCGTACCGGCACGATGGAGCTGAAGGTCTGGGACTATGCTGGGCCGCTGACCGCCGCCGACGAGGGCACCGTGGTCAAGGTGCGGGGTACCGTGGGCGAGTATCGGGGCACCGCGCAGTTCACCGCCGCGCGTATCCGTCAGGCGGCCCAGGAGGATCCGGTGGATGTGTCCGCCCTGGTGCCCACTGCGCCCATCGACTGCGGCGCGGCGATGGAGGATCTGCGCCGTGCGGCGGCCTCCATTACGGACCCGGACTACCGCGCCGTGGCCGAGGCCATGCTGGAGGCCCACGGGGAGACGCTCGCGTCCATCCCCGCCGCCAAGAGCGTACACCAT
>OMAR01000215.1_pt1 | contig 21873 bp, 18 predicted proteins | sample 1644651 | NCBI WGS metagenome assembly OMAR01 (sample SAMEA103958128, study PRJEB25191) | human gut metagenome | reverse complement strand
TCATGAACAGATTTTTCCTTTCGGCGGCTGAAACCGACATACTTATGTTCCTGTCAAACAATCCACAATACGATACCGGCACGGATATTTCAAGAATACGCAAAATACCGAAGTCGCAAGTATCGACCTCGGTAAAATCACTGTGTGAAAAAGGCTATCTCTGCGCCGACTATAAAGAAAACAACCGCAAAAGCATACATCTTAGTTTAACTAAGAGTGCATTATCGGTCACTGACTACGGAAAAACGGTGCAGACTGAATTTGCGGATCTGCTGTTCTCGGGCTTTTCGGAAGAAGAAAAATCGGAGTTTGACAGACTGCATATAAAGATAGCCGATAATATCACAAGCAAAAAGGAGCTTTGAATATGGAATATGTAATTACTGTATTGGTATGCCTGTTTGCAGGAGTCGGAGCGGGACTCGGTACAGGCTTTGCGGGTATGAGTGCGGCGGCTGTTATAACCCCGATTCTGGTAACCTTTCTCGGCATTGAGCCATACACCGCGGTAGGCATAGCACTCGCGTCCGATATACTTGCAAGTGCGGTTTCTGCTTATACTTACGGCAAAAACAAGAACCTTGATATTAAAAACGGCATTGTAATGATGGTCACGGTGCTTGTATTCACAGTTGTCGGAAGCTATGTTTCAAGCCTTGTGCCATCGGTTGCAATGGGTAATTTTTCAGTATTTATGACCCTTATCCTCGGCATAAAGTTCATCGTAAAGCCGGTCATGACCACAAAAGCCGATATGGTTGCCGTATCGGCAAAGTCAAGGATAATCAAGTCGGTTGTCTGCGGAGCTGTTGTCGGCTTTATCTGTGGCTTTATCGGAGCAGGCGGCGGCATGATGATGCTTCTGCTGCTTACATCTGCTATGGGCTATGAGCTCAAGACCGCAGTCGGCACAAGCGTATTCATTATGACATTTACGGCACTGACGGGCTCGGTATCGCACTTTGCGATAGGAGGTATGCCTGATGTTTTGCCGTTTGTCCTCTGCATTATATTCACGCTTATATTTGCAAGAATAGCCGCAAAGATTGCCAACAGGGCGAGCGCACGGACGCTTAATCGCGTTACAGGCATCATACTTGTGATTTTAGGTGTTGTCGTACTGGGCTTTTCATTTATAAGCTGAAAGCCGGCTTACCGTTATATAGCAAAAGCGGAGCGCTTCTGAGCGTTCACTTAAGGGTTATCGAAAACAACGATATCATTTGAGTGACCTTCTCAAGCAGTAACAAAAGAAACGCCACACAACTGACTACAATGTCGGATGTGTGGTCTTTTTTATGTCATTTTTTGTCGGATAGCTTCACAATATACTCATTATTTATTGAACGCGCAGAAATCACACCACCAATTTGTGCAGAGAGAATTTCCTGACAAACCACTATTTTGCTGATTGATATATTATCTTCATTCTTAAGTTCGCAAGAATAAAATCTGTAATGTAATAATTCAAGCAATATATTTACTGAAAAATGGTTGTGGCGTATAGATAAGAATGCGAAAACCAAAAAGAAAACCAGAAATAACACTACCTCGTCCCATACTGTGAAGTCAAACGCAAATAACGGCAGTATATATGACAGCAAGTAATCTGCCGTAATTGTCTTTTCCTCTTTTGCAGAAACAATCCTGTATTCTTGTTGATTATTGGTATTCCGAGGGTTTAGTTCACACATCAACACAACAAGAGAGATGATAGAAACAATTAGTACCAAAGAAACGCTTATAATTTCTGTCCATATATTAGGATTCCCTTTACAAATACTTTTAATGTCTATAAACAGAATAGAAATCCAAAGTGGGCAGAATGAGAGGAAAAACATACAGAAACCAGTTATTGCTGACATTTATTTCTCCTCCTAATTACTGCCACTGACGTGCCCCATCAACCTCTACTGCTGTTTTTTCAAACGGATCTATCATTCCTTTGTTACACAGCAATTTTACGATTTTTTCAGCTGTACCTTCCGCTGTTGCATCAAATTTATCTCCAGCAGCATCTAAGGGAATGGAGAATCGTTTAGCCATAGCCACACGAACATTCTTTTTCTTTAGAGCTGTCAACCGGCTTTCATTGAAGGCAATAAATCTTCGGGGATTGTGCCCCGTCTCCGCAACGGCTTTAAAAGTTTCAATACCGCTGATAATATCCGCTTGCTCCACTTCTTCAATTTTTTGATGACACACCGCCTTGTATGAACGTGCCATGTTAAAAAGATTTTCGCCAGCTAAAGTCAGAAAATACACTGTGTCTCCTACAACAATGATATCCATTGTAGGCCTTAATGATAACACTTTGTCTGATAATTCCTTAAATGTTCCCTCTTTTCGAAGAAATTTATGCTTTAGTGTGGTAACAGGATTTTGCATGGAAATCAGCTTAATGGCAGTATTCTCTCCATCTATAGTAAGTTGTCCTTTGAGCAAATATGCCGAAGTATATTCGAAAGGATCATCTTCATTGTTTGGATCGGCAATCACCTGTACAAAGTTTGCATATTCCGCAGAAATCAATTCATGGGTGGAGGGAAGCTTATAAACTGTTAGAGCGTCCGCAGTTCCATCATAATCTCGCACAGAGCGATATGTAGCAATTGCCTTCTTCCCATTTCCGATATAGACAGCTGCTATATCATTTATTAAAGTAGCCAGCCGTTCATTTGGTGCGATGGTAATTTGCCTACTGCTATACCCTGTGCCTGTACGTTTTGATGTTTTGATATTTAACAGTTGCAGTGACCAATTAGTTCCTGCGCTCAAATTTTCGAACACACTTTTTATTATATCAAGAGACAAATTAATACCCCCTTATAGTTCTTGAAATCTTTGCGCCAGCTGCTTGAATGAGGAGTTCGGCATAACCTGTTTGGAAGGAATGAACAGATACTGCCACTCCTTATAGCCGTTTGCCTTGCCCCAACGGGTAGCAACTTCGCAATACTGAATGCCACGCCTTTTCTTGGCTATGACATCCGGGTCATTAAGTTTATCTTCACCTTTGACCTCAACGAGATATATAGCCTTTTCCGTTTCAACAACGAAGTCCGGCTCATAGCAGTGGCCGTGATTGTAAGTGATATTAAATTCCTGCGGTGCCGGACGGAGCCAGTTCTGCACATCGGTATCATATTCCAGTATCCGTGCAAAGAGCAATTCCGGGTGGCTGTCAAACTTAGTTCGGTCAAATACCCCCTTTTTTATGCCATCGAAGAGGACGGACTGAATTTTTTCCGTATAAATAGAAAAAAGATCAACACGTTCAACATAATTATAATGCTGTTCCAAATTGTAGTCCCTGGTGCCGATTACTTCCTCCCGCAGGAGCCCGTTCTCGCAGTAGAAGTGCTGAAGCATCTGCTTGTAGATTTTGTTTCCAATATCACGCTTGTACATCATGATGATATTCTGCATACCATTGATACCATAGCAATCTGCATAGTGGTCGCACATCTGCGTAATCAGCTTGAACAGCAGAGCGGAGCATTTCTCATAGTCGATTTCCGGCTTTTTACGAAGCTGTTCCAAAATAACTTTTTTCGGATTATAACCCTCAAAGTCAATAGAATCACCATTTATGCACTGCCGGTCCTGCATATCCTCCAAGTTCTGCACAAGGAGTTCATTCTTGATAGGCACATGAGTAAAATCAGCCATATTGAGGTCAAAATCCAAGAACACATATTCCTCAACACCTGCATCGGTAACCTTGATGCGAGGGATAGGAATGAATTTGCTGACGGCAGCACGATGAGTCTCTTCCGTTTGGTAGAGCATCCAGGCCTCCAGAGGATTCTCGTTTTCCTTGAACATCTCGCCTAAGTCCTTATCCTCGGAAACCTTCTGCTTGACTGTTTCCACGATCTGCTTCGCCTGTTCCGAGGTAACGGTATGACCTGGTGTATGCTGAATATGTTGCGAGACCTCGGTGCTGATGATTTCTGCCGCCTTTTTCAGCAGTGCGTCCGTGGCATCCGTTTTCGGTAACTTCGTATGCTCATAGGCTTTATCAAGCGTGGTATTCGTAGGTGGCTCAATGGTCAACTGTGTATAAGTAGTCTGTTCCGGCGCAATTTCTTCAACCTTAATAACATTACCGGCTTTAAAGATAGAATCGCCCCTCTGCGCCTCTTCAATAATATCATTAAATTTATCGTGGGCAGTCAACATAACCGCATCCACATCTCTATCCCCTGTACGCTCACCATACGGCAAACGCAGCCCTCTTCCGACCATCTGTTCACGCAGAATTTTGGATGCAGCGGTGCGGAGCGGCACGATGGTATAGAGGTTATTGACATCCCATCCCTCTTTAAGCATATTGACATGGATGACAATTTCCACCGGGTTATCTGGATTCTCGACATCAAGGAGCAGACGGGTGTTCGCCTCGGTCTCGGAGCCTTTCTGTTTAGAGTGGACGATGATCGTTTTGTTGCGGTATGCGCCGTTGCGGAATTCATCGGATTTAATGAAACTTTCCACCCACGCAGCGTGGTCGGTATCCTTACACACAACGAGCATAAATGGCTTCACAATAGGCTTGCCGTGATTGGCGGCATAGACCTCCAGTTTGCGTTTAGTGCTTTCGTGACAGGTGATGCCGTCCAGCAGCATCATTTTATCCAGTTGTTCATCACCGAAGTTATAGAAATCAATGTCCGAACGAGTCACGGCATAGGGCGTACGAGTATAGCCGTCCTCGATTGCCTTGGACAGCGGATACTCAAACACCACATTCTTGAACGGCACTTGCCTTGTGCCCTTGGTCACAAGCGGTGTGGCGGTCAGTTCCAGACCGAGCAACGGATTCAGTTCGTTAAGCGCCTGTGCGCCTTTCTCTGCACGATAATGGTGCGATTCGTCCATAATAAGCACCAGATCTGGCAGATCGGAAAGGTACTGGTAGAACGAGTCACCGATGACCTCGTTCACCTTCTTCATGTTAGTACCTTCCTTGTTGAATTTATCGATATTGTACACGAAAATGCGGATATCAGATTCAAACAGGGATATGGTCTTATCACGGTAATCATCATCCGTAATAATCTGCGGCGGCGTGCTGAAACAGCCAAGGCCCTTGAACACATACTTGGCACTGTTATTATCACTCAAGTCCCTTTTCAGCTTATCGTAGATGGTGGTATTCGGCGCAACGACAAAAAAGTTCTTAATGTTGTGCTGGGTATACAGATAGGCGATGAATGCGCCCATTAGCCTGGTCTTGCCAACACCAGTGGCGAGAGCGAATGTCAGCGACATGAAATCACGCTCAAAATCGGAGCAAATCGGATACATAGCGTGGACAGCGCCCAGCGCCGCTTTCAGATTCATGCTCTTGTTGAGCTGAACGGCGTTGGTGATCTCTTCAAGGATCTTCAGCGATTGCGTCTGCGGCTTGCGGAGAGACATGACGCCGCTGATATAATCCGTGGTATAGAGCGGAAAATCGTTAGACATTCTCTTCCTCCTCGTCGCAGTCATCATACACCGGCGGGTGTACGATATTCAGGTTGTAATCCACTTTGCCGAACTCGCAGCGTTCCAGCAGCATTTGCGGGATCTTCTTCACCGTGATGTTGTCGTAAGCCTTGTCCAGTCCGCTGTCAAAGGAACGGCAGGCAATGATAAGATATTCGCCGTCCTCCATCGTGTCCTTGATGGAATCCAGATATGTGCTGTTGAGGTGGCGTGTGGTCACGAAGAGATAACTGTTTTCATTGCCCACGGATTGTTTCCAGAACAAACTGCTGTCCGGCTGATAGCGGAATCCCTCATGCAGGGCCACCGCAGCCGCCAGCATATTGGCGTCATAGTCCTCGTTGATGACATATTCGTCAAACGGGTCACGATTTATGAGAGACGGAGCCAGTTCGAAAAAACGATATCCGCCACCTCGTTTCCAACCAGTAGCTTCTGTTACTCCACCTTTATCTGTTCCTGCTATTATTTTATCCAAACGCGTCTTGCAATGCGTATAGGCGTGGTCACCCATTTCAATACCAATATAGCGTCTATTCATTTTGTGTGCCACGGCAGCAGTTGTGCCGGAGCCAAGGAAAGAATCTAAAACTATATCACCAGCTTCGGTGGATAATTCAAGAATACGCGATATCAAATCTTCCGGTTTCGGGTAAGGAAACGCTTTCTTATCACCAAAAAGGTATTCCATCTCGTCACCGGCAGTTTTATTGGTTCCAACATCATTTAATATAGAACGTTGAACTTGACCACGTCCCATGTACACTTTGTGGTGCAACGTCCAACCATTTTTTGATTTTGTCAATCTTACAGTGCCATCTATTAAACCTTCGTTTATATTGGTTTGTCCAATTTGAGAATTTATGGACAAAATGCTGCCATCTGGGCAGGTAACCGATATCGGAATAGGGCTTTGTAAGCCATCACGTGCCACGGTATCCCAATAATACCGTCTTCCATCATCTTCGATCTCTTTATATCGTTTTAAATATTCATCAGACTGAGCAGTTCGCCATTTTACCGGATGAGTTTCCTTTGATGCATCCTTTGCATAAACAAGTATATAATCATGATCAAGAGCAAGATAACGAGAATCGTTTCCACCGCCCTTTCTTTTTTGCCAAATAATATCACCAATAAAATTTTGTCTGCCAAATATTCCGTCAAGAAGCACCTTTGCATAGGCATGTTCCTGTTCGTCAAGATTTACAAATAAAAAACCGTCTTTTCGAAGCAGTTTATGAAGATAACGGAAACGGCAGTCCATTAAATTTAGCCAAATGCTATGCTCCATATTATCGTCATACTTATCAAAAGCGTTACCAGTATTATAAGGTGATCAATATAAATACACTTCACCTGTCCGGCAAATTTGCTTTCCAGTGCTTTCAATGCCAGCAGATTGTCCCCGTGAATCAGCATATTCTGCGTATCCGGGTCGGCAGCAGTGTTGGAAAGCTCGGTGTTTTCGATCAGCAAGCGAGGTTCTACCCGAATCGGCTCATCCTTGCCGTACCAAGTCAGTTCCAATTTATTCGCCATCGTTTACGCCTCCATCTACTTTTGCCTCAGGCAGTTTTCCCGCTTGTGCAGCCAATTTCTTTTCCTGAGATTTGACGTGCCGCTCCAATTTTTTGATATCTTCGGAAGGTGGCAGTTCTTCCGGCTTGATTCCACGCTGACCGAGCATCTCACGCACAGAAAGATTATTCTGCACGTGTTCGCCGGTGATAGCATGTTCGCCCTGTAAGTCTTTTTCTTCTACATTATAATTGGTCATTTCTGTCGCCAGATTCTTTGCCGCAATTGTCAGTGTTGGTAAAAAATCCGCTAGGGGACGATTATCTTTCACGCCAAGGCGTGCTTTCATTTCCATCGTCGTGTGACCACCAAACAGAGCCTGATCACCTTTGGAACGAATACGACCAAAACCTGCATCATCGACACCACGCTCATAGATGTTCTGTGAAAGACGCTTCTCGGATTCACGCAGTCTGCCGCGAGCCTCTGTACGCTCAATTAGTGCGATGCGCTCTTCAATCAGCTCCTGCTTTCGCGTTTGCACAGCAAAGTAACTCTGTGCAAACGCAATTTCTTCTTTTTTAGGATCTCCGTTCTGTGCAATCAAATAACAGGCATAACGGGTAAGCATATAGTCCTTAACGGGTCTTTGTGCGCCTTTGCCGGTCTCGATCATTTTCGTGACCTCACGAAAATGATCAGAAACTTCTATACCACCGGTTTCGCAGGAATCCATTGCACGGGAGATGGCTTTAGCAAAATTTTCCCAACGCTCATAGCCGAGCAAGGGCATCAACTCACGGGCATACCAAAATTCAATGTTGGCGGTTTCGTCACTATGTATAACAAGGTCAAACTGTTCCTTAATCAGGCTAACTCTCTTTTTATCCATTATTCTTCCTCCATATTATCCGAAATATTGCTTTTGCATCAACTCGGCATTGGACATATTCTTTTCAATCATCAACTGCCACAGCCTTTTATAACCTACTGCTATTCTATACTCTCCTTTAACCGATATCATACATATTATATCACAGTTTTGTGAAAATTTCAATATATTTCAGGCATTGCTCATATTTCTATAGCGGTCATTCGTGGCTGCTTATTTTTTGTCTTTTTCTGATTTTCCCAACCGAAATATCCTTCATCGGAGCAGTCAAATTGCCCAAAGAATAGAAAAGTATCGGCATAGCCGGATTTTCCAAGCTATGCCGATATTTTTAAAAGTAATATAATTCCTATGTGAGGCGACCTTTTGTCGCTCCGCTTTGATCTTTATTTCTTTGTCTTGTGTGACACTGCCTGAGGTGCTGAACTGCATCCGTGGCACTGGGCGCAGTGACCGCTGCAGCCGCCTACACAGCCGCCGCAGGTGAACTTACCCTTTTTCTTGTCACTCACAAGCTTGTGAATGATCAATATGATCACTGCAAGTAAAATTACCGCTACGATTATCGAACCTACGATAGGATCCATAAAGACCACTCCTTTTTAATGAACAATAACTTACTTAGATACCTTAACCTTAACGCCGAGCTTCTTGCTTTCCTTGTAAGGACGAACGAGAAGGTAGATAAGAGCGGCAAGGATAAGCACTGCAACGATAAGACCGATGATATCGCCGGCACCTGAAAGAGCGCCTGTGAAGAGCTTACCGAAGTAGTTTATCATAAGGGCGATCACATAAGCGAAACCGCACTCATAACCGATCGCGAACCAGAACCACTTAGCGTTGTTCATTTCACGTTTGATAGCACCCATTGCGGCAAAGCAGGGAGCGCACAGAAGGTTGAATACGAGGAATGACATACCGGTTACTGCTGTGAAGCTTGAAGCGAGTGTCTGCCATACTGTAGCATCGCCGCTTCCGTAAAGGATACCCATTGTCGCAACGATATTTTCCTTTGCAACAAGACCCGTAACAGCCGCAACAGTTGCCTGCCAGTCGCCCCAGCCGAGAGGAGCGAATATCCAGCATATAGCCTTACCGATGTTAGCTAAGATACTGCAGTCCATCTGTTCTTCTGTAAGCATTGTAAATGCACCGTCTACCCAGCCGAAGAATGATGTGAACCATACTACGATAGTTGAAAGGAGAATGATCGTGCCTGCCTTCTTGATGAACGACCAGCCACGCTCCCACATTGAACGGAGTACGTTGCCGACTGTAGGAATGTGGTATGCGGGAAGCTCCATAACAAACGGAGCGGGATCGCCTGCAAACATCTTAGTTTTCTTAAGAATGATACCCGAAACGATGATAGCCGCCATACCGAGGAAGTACGCGCCTGTTGCGATCCACGGCGAACCACCGAAGATAGCACCTGCTATCATTGCTATGAACGGCTGCTTAGCGCCGCAGGGGATAAATGTTGTTGTCATGATCGTCATACGGCGGTCACGTTCGTTCTCAATTGTTCTTGATGCCATGATACCGGGGATACCACAACCTGTACCGACAAGGATCGGTATGAACGATTTACCGGAAAGACCGAACTTTCTGAAGATACGGTCAAGTACGAATGCGATACGAGCCATATAACCGCAAGCCTCAAGAATAGCAAGCAGAATGAACAGTACGAGCATCTGGGGAACGAAGCCGAGCACCGCACCTACACCGGCGATAATACCGTCAAGGATAAGACCCTTTAACCAGTCAACGCAGTTTACAGCGTCAAGACCCTGTTCAACAAGTACGGGGATACCGGGTACCCATACGCCGTAGTTTGCGGGATCAGGCTCTTCAAATGCGCTTTCGCCGCCTTCTTCAAAGTACTTAACAGCGTCAAGATATGTGATGCCGAGTGTCGTGTCTTCATCTGCGTTTGCAGGGATTTCCTTGTAGTAAACTGTGAGCTGGCTTACCTCAAGTGTTTCCTCGTCCTCTACATCTATCTGCACTGAAGGATTGTCACCTTCGGGCTTGTAGGCTTTGAGTTCTGCAAGAGCAGCCGCGGCATCAAAGTCTTCGCTGTCAGCCTCTATCGTAACGAAACCATTTACAGCTTCCATAGCGTCTGAGTAAGCACCTGATGCGTCTTCATAATCCGCAGAGCCTATTCCGAACAAGTGCCAGCCGTCACCGAACAGTCCGTCATTTGCCCAGTCGGTAGCGGCAGTACCTACCGTTACCATTGAGATATAGTAAACGAGGAACATTATTACTGCGAATATCGGCAGAGCCGCAAAACGGTTAGTAACGACCTTATCGATCTTATCCGAGGTTGTCAGCTGACCGGCTGATTTCTTCTTGTAGCAGCCCTTGATTATTTCTGCTATGTAAACATATCTTTCGTTTGTTATAATGCTCTCTGCGTCATCATCAAGCTCTTTTTCGACATTCTTTATATCCTCGTCAATGTGAGCCATTACAGCACTGTCGAGGTTCAGCTTTTCAATGACCTTATCGTCACGCTCGAACAGCTTTATAGCGTACCATCTCTGCTGTTCTTCGGGCATTGAGTGTACAGCAGCTTCTTCGATATGTGCGATCGTGTGTTCAACAGGACCTGAGAATGTATGCATAGGAACTGTCTTGCCGTTCTTTGCGGCCTCAACTGCCGCATCTGCGGCTTCCTTTATTCCCGTACCCTTAAGAGCCGATATCTCGACTACTTTACATCCGAGTTCTCTTGAAAGCTCCTCAATGTTTATCTTATCACCGTTCTTCTTTACGATATCCATCATATTGATGGCAATTACAACAGGAATGCCAAGCTCCGTCAGCTGTGTTGTAAGGTAAAGGTTTCTTTCAAGGTTTGTACCGTCGATGATATTCAGGATAGCATCGGGGCGCTCTTCGATAAGATAGTTTCTTGCAACTACTTCTTCAAGTGTGTAGGGTGACAGTGAATAAATACCGGGCAAGTCGGTGATCACTACACCGTCGCTCTTCTTGAGCTTACCCTCTTTCTTTTCAACGGTAACACCGGGCCAGTTACCAACGAACTGGTTTGAACCTGTGAGAGCGTTGAACAATGTGGTTTTGCCGCAGTTAGGATTACCTGCGAGCGCGATCTTAAGACTCATTAAGATTGTTCCTCTCTTTCTGTAAACGGCTTAGTTTAAGCTAACCCATTTTGTTAAGTGTTTAAATTCAGGTTGCAGGCTTATTCGACCTCAACCATTTCGGCATCGGCTTTTCTGAGTGAAAGCTCATAGCCTCTTACGGTCACTTCAACCGGATCACCTAAAGGTGCTACCTTACGAACGTAAACCTCAACACCTTTTGTAAGTCCCATATCCATAATTCTGCGCTTGATAGCGCCCTCGCCGTGCAGCTTGACCACCTTGACGGTTTCGCCGACAGTTGCCTGTTTTAATGTCTTCATCGGTTATCCTCCTCTATCATAAGAATCATATCATGATCCTTTGTGCCATTTCCTTACTTATCGCAACTCTTGCTTCTTTTACATTCACGATAAGATTTCCGTTTACCGTTGTAACAACCTTTACATTACCGCCGACTACAAAGCCTAAGTTTTCAAGATGCTTCTTGACCTCCGGACTTCCGCCGATCTTCTTTATGATGTTTTCTTCTCCTTCAGATGCAAGTATGAGCGGCATCATAGAACATCATCCTCTCTTTTGTCCTGTGTAGCTATCGCTAACCGTATTAGTATCTGCTAATCAAATTAGAGTTTACTAACTTAGCAAGCAAATAAAAGGTTAGCACTTGCTAACATAAAATATTGTACTCACGGCAAGGCAGTTTGTCAAGCAAAATCGAAAATGCTAAAGCTGTTTACAAAAAAGTTTGTCTATTCTAACTTAATTTGTTAGGCTATTCTAACTGTCGATTTGTGTATTTTCCCGAAATCGATTTTACAAGTGCTGTATATACAGGTAAATACAGAATGTTAAGTTAAAACTGAGAAGCTTTAAGCTTCAAATCATACAAAAATTTTTAATTCTGCCTATTGACATTCAAAAAATGTTGTGTTAAAATCATAACAGCGTTATGAAACGCCGTTATGAATGGTGGTGAAAATATGGCAAAGCAGATAGAGGGCGTATATGATAAGCTGATAGAATGTGCGAAAGCCGAATTTCTCGAAAAAGGCTTTAAAGACGCTTCGCTGCGCACCATAGCCAAAAACGCGCACACCAGCACAAACTCGATCTATGTACGTTTCGGTGATAAAGCAGGTTTGTTTGACGCGCTTGTAAAGCCGCATTACGAAACCGTTATGAACAGATATATAAAAACTCAGACCGAGTTTCAGAGCTTGCCTGCCGATATACAGCGTATCAGCATCGAAAAACAATCCGGTGACTGCCTGCATGATATTCTTGATTACTGTTATGAACACCTTGACGAAATGCGTATCATTCTCACCCGCAGTGACGGAACAAAGTATTCCTCTATGGTAGACGAAATGGCGGCAATGGAGGTAGAGGCGACACACGCCTATCAGCAGACAGCTGAAGAATCGGGTTACAGTATGAAGCGTATTGACCCGCACCTAGAGCATATCATAGCGACCGGTATGATCAATACGTTTTTTGAGCTTGTTATACATGATATCCCTTATAACGAAGCTGAAAACTATCTGGCGGAAATGCGCGACTTCTACACAGCAGGCTGGATGAAAATAATGGGACAGACCTGATTTAATAAGTAATACGCATAAGAGCTTTGCTTTTATGCGTTTAATTACGATAAGCAGTTAGTTGAACCTAACATACTTTATTTTTCCGGAGGGATCATTTTGAAAAAGCAATCAAACCTTTCACGACTGCTGTCTTATGCAGGCAAGCGGAAAATACTCCTGTATCTTTCGTGGATACTGTCTGCCGTAAGTGCGGCAATGGCTCTTATGCCGTTTATTCATCTGTGGCTGATAGTAAAACAACTGATCGAGGTAAACCCCGACTTTTCCAAGGCGACCGACATTGCCGCTAATGGCATGGCGGCTGTTATCTGGGCTATCGGCTCAATGCTTGTTTACATATGCGCTCTTATGTGTTCTCATCTCGGCGCATTCAGAATTGCTGCCAATTTGCGCATCGATGCGATCACCCATATAACAAAACTGCCTATAGGTGTCATTGAAAAAGCAGGAAGCGGTAAGCTCAGGAAAACAATAGATGAAGCCCCCGCCGCTACAGAAGCCTACCTTGCACACCAGTTACCCGACAAGGCGGGCTCAATAGCAACTCCTGCGGTAATGCTTGTCTTTCTGTTCATCTTCGACTGGCGGCTCGGTCTTATCAGCCTTATTCCGGTTGTCCTTTCATTCTTTATAATGATGAGTATGACGGGAAAAGAAATGCAGAGAAAAATGAAAGAGTATCAGAACGCACTTGACGATATGTCAAACGAGGCGGTAGAGTACATAAGAGGTATCCCGGTCGTAAAGACATTCGGACAGACCGTATTTTCATTCAAGAAGTTTAAAACTTCTATCGATCGCTACGGCGAATGGGTAATATCATATACCAAACAATTACGCATACCTATGATAGTCTACATCACCGTCATAAACGGAATATTCGCGCTTCTTATCCTTGCCGGCATCATATTTACGCAAGGCGGCGTTGACGGCACATTCCTGCTCAATCTGATATTTTACATTATCTTTACCCCGATAATCGCTACCACTCTTACCAAAATAATGATGTCAAGTGAAAATGAGATGATAGTAACGGACGCTTTAGGCAGGATCGATACTATCCTCAACGAAAATCCTCTGCCTGAGGGCACAGGCGTTTCTCCTGCCGACAGCTCGGTAGAGCTTAAGAATGTTACGTTCTCATACGACAAAAGCCAAAATGTAATTGACGATGTATCTCTCAGGGTCGAGCCGGGACAGACAGTCGCTTTTGTCGGTCCGTCGGGCAGCGGCAAGACTACGCTCGCTCAGCTTGTTGTACGCTTCTTTGATACGGATAAGGGTGACGTGATCGTCGGCGGACGCAACGTAAAGGACATACCTAAAAGCACACTTATGGATACGGTTTCCTTTGTATTCCAGAACAGCAGACTTATAAAGGGAACTATCTACGAAAACGTACTTATGGGCAGACCCACCGCTACCCGCAAGGAAGTCATGGCGGCACTTACAAACGCGCAGTGTATGGATATAATAGAAAAACTCCCCGACAGAGAAAACACTGTCATAGGCACAGCCGGCATATATCTTTCGGGCGGTGAACAGCAGCGAATAGCCATAGCAAGAGTAATGCTGAAAAACGCCCCTATTGTAATAATGGACGAAGCAACGGCATTTGCCGACCCCGATAACGAAGTCAGGGTGCAACAGGCTATGAGCAAGCTGTCCGAGGGCAGAACCGTAATAATGATAGCTCACAGACTGACCACAGTGCTCGGCGCAGACAGGATATTTGTGCTTTGTGACGGAAAAATCACCGAAAGCGGCACTGCCGCGGAGCTTACCGCAAGCGGCGGAATATTCGCCGATATGCTGAGCGAGTACGAAACCTCGGCTGTATGGAAAGTAAAGGAGGCAAACATATGACAGAGAAGCTTATGAGAAAATACGCACTTTCAAGACAAGGTGCAAAAGACCTTATAAAAGGCTGTCTTGCCTGCGTATTACAGAACCTGTCGTTTATGCCGCCTGTCGCACTGCTTTATTTTATGGTGAGCGATCTTATGTCCGGCACGATCACGGGAGAAAGAATATGGTTCTATATAATAGGAATAGTCCTTTGCCTCGCATTCATCGCATTCGCGGCAACGCTGCAGTATAACGCAACTTTTTTCGCAACATATACAGAAAGCGGAGTAAGAAGAATATCACTTGCGGAAAAGCTCAGAAAGCTTCCGCTCTCCTTCTTTGCAAAGCGCGACCTTGCCGATCTGAGCTCGGCGTTTATGGCTGATTGTGCCTTTCTTGAAACAGCGTTTTCACATTTTATCCCGGAGCTTGTCGGTTCGATAATTTCAACTGTGCTTATAGCACTTTCACTGTTTATATTTGATTGGAGAATGGCTCTTGCGGCATTCTGGGTCGTTCCTGTTTCATTTATCATTATGATCTTGTCAAAGAAGATACAGAAAAAGGTTGCCCGCAAGAATATGAAAGCAAAGCTTGACTGTGCAGACGGCATACAGGAATGTATCGAAACCATCACAGACCTTAAGGCAAACAATGCGGAAGAAAAATACCTTGAAAGCGTAAAAGAAAAGATAAAGAATGTCGAACACTGCACTACAACGGCTGAATTTACCACAGCGTCTTTTGTTACCTCGTCATTCACTGTACTTAAGCTCGGCATAGGCACTGTCGCTCTTACAGGCGGTATGCTGATAGCCCGGGGAGAGATCGGACTGCTGACATTTTTTATGTTCCTGCTGGTAGCTTCACGTCTTTATGAGCCGTTACAGGCAGCTTTACAGAATTTTGCCGCAGTGATAAGCGCCGATACCAATATAGCGCGAATGAACGAAATTCTCCTGCATGATGAACAAACAGGCACAAATAAGCTTACAAACAACGGTTATGACATACGCTTTGACGATGTAAGCTTCTCATATAAAGACGGTGAAAGTGTGCTGCATAACGTAAGCTTTACCGCAAAGCAGGGTGAAGTCACCGCACTGGTCGGACCGTCCGGCGGCGGTAAGACCACCGTTTCAAGACTCGCCGCACGTTTCTGGGATGCCGACAACGGCAAGGTCACAGTCGGCGGCATGGACGTATCGCAGGTCGACCCCGAAACACTGCTTTCGCTCTATTCTATCGTATTCCAGGACGTGACCCTCTTCAACAATACGATCCTTGAAAATATACGCATTGGCAGAAAGGACGCGACCGATGAAGAGGTAATAGCTGCCGCAAAGCTTGCAAACTGTGATGAATTTGCCGAAAAGCTCCCAGATAACTGGAACACTGTGATAGGCGAAAACGGCTGTGAGCTGTCAGGCGGCGAACGTCAGCGTATCTCAATAGCAAGAGCATTCCTTAAAAATTCCCCGATAATACTTCTCGATGAAGCTACCGCATCGCTCGATGTTGAAAACGAAACGCTTATCCAGTCGGCATTATCCCGCCTTATCAAAGATAAGACTGTCCTCATAATTGCCCACCGAATGAGAACCGTTGCGGGCGCTGACAAGATAGTAGTTCTCGCAGACGGCACGGTCGCCGAACAAGGTGCACCCGATGTGCTTTACGGAAACGGCGGCATCTATACCGATATGGCTGATAAACAGCTTAAAGGTAGCACATGGTCGATAGCGTAATATATAGTAAGTAAACCGTACAAAAAAGCGACACCGCATTTTCGCGGTGTCGCTTCTATTTATAGCATCGGCAGTTTTCTTCGCTTGTCAGCCAGATATCTTTTTAGCATAAATGTCATGAAATACGGGAATGTAAAAAACTTTCCGTTATATCCTATATTCCTGTTTGCAAGCTTGATACCGTATTTTATATCCGGATATTTGTCCTTATCGATAAGTGCATTCAGCGAGGGTGTTGAAGCATCGTCCGCTTTGACCTCAACAGGAATAAGCGAATTGGCATCACGCACGAAAAAGTCCATCTCGAGTGTGCCCTTTTCGTTTCTGTAATAATACAGTCCATAGCCCTGTTTCACCAGCATATCGGCTACAACATTTTCATATATAGCACCCTTATACGTATTGAAATTCTGATTGTTTCTGAGATCCTCCTGAACCTCATCATCGAGCGAACCGATAAGCAGTCCGGTATCCCTGAAATACAGCTTGTAGTTTGTCGGGTCGTAATTACCCTTAAGCGGCAGCTCCGGCACGGACATACAATGGCAAACATTTATTATTCCCGCATTGTCAAGCCATTCGACCACCCCTATATAATCCCTGCTTCTGGCGGATTTTCTCACCTTTGATATCTGAAATTTCTTATTGTCCTTCCCGAGAAAAACAGGTATCTTTCTGTATATATCAAGTACCTTTCCTTTGTCAAGCCCCTGCACATACTTTGTTATGTCCTCCTCGTAATCAAGCAGGAGCTGCTTTTGCAGTTTCAGTGTCCCACTGTAATTCTTCTGCTTTATAAACCTGAATACCACTGCAGGCATTCCGCCGAGCACCATATATTCGCGGAAGTTTTCAAGCATAGCGCTATACTCGTTATCTGCCAGAGGCGTAAGGGTCAGCATCTTTTCATAATACATTCCGATCTGTTCCGTCTTATAGCCCTTAGCCCATAGATACTCTTCAAAATCAAGCGAATGCATCTCATAGTCTTCCTTGTACCCCACGCTGTTCGATTCTATCTGATTATAATTTATACCCATAAGCGAACCGGAGCATATAACATCATACCTACCGTCAATGGCGAATGCTTTAAGTGAGGTAGCGCAGTTTATGCAGTCCTGCATTTCATCAAAGAAAATTAAAGTATCACCCGCCGTAAATTCAAAATCGGGATTTTTCAGTGAAATATTCCTGATTATTGTATCAACCTCAAACCCATCGTCAAAAATACTTTTATACTGCTTTTGGAGCGCAAAATTTATTTCAACAATATTTTTGTAATTATTCCTTGCAAAGTGCTCAACCGCTTCTGTCTTTCCTATTTGCCGTGCGCCTTTGATTATCAGCGGCAGTTTATCCGCTGAGTTTTTCCACTTGAGCAAAAATACATCTGTTTTTCTTTTAAGACGTTCCATTGTTCCCTCCGTTTTTCGTGCAAGATCTGACGCAACGCAAAATATCGTTTTGCAATGAGCTTGCATCTACATTTTAACACAAAATTCCGCTGTTTTCAAGCCGGAATTTCACAAAATTCCAATGATTTTAAGCCGTCTTTTCACAAAATTCCGTGATTTTCGGCACGTTATTTCACATTTTTCCGAAACGTTTTTGATTATCGCCCTTATTTTTTGCAAAGAATTACATACAAAACCCGCTTTCTACCCGAAAAAACGTCCCTATATCGAAATAAGTCTTGAAATTTACGGCGATTTAGTATAAAATATAATAAGTAATGCTGTAAAACAAACGTTTGCGTTTTGCAAAACTGAAAGGAAAGCAAATGGAAAAAGTAATCAACTTTTTGACAAATAGATGGTTTAAGCTCGGCGTATCCGTTCTGTCACTCGGCTATCCGGTATTTCTCGGATTTGTGGCATGGCTTATGATGGGCTATTATCTTGAGCCTACTCATCAGGGAGCGCTCGTAACGACATACATTTTTATAAATATTATATTCTTCGGACTTATGCTGTTCACAAGAAAGCAGATAATAACAAGGATAGTTGCGATGGTATCGCCGTTTATCGCCTTTGCGATATTGCTCTTCGGCTTTGGAAACTGGTTCGCGGCTATACCGCCGATAGTTGCGAGTGTACTTATATTCTTCCTTTCCGGAATGGGCGAAACCACAAAGATAGTCCTCGGCACTATCTATCTTATAATGTATGTTGTCGGCATACTGGTTTACCTGACCTTCAAGATGCTGTTCGGCAATATCACCCTTATGGACGTTGATCTTTCAAGAAGAAGCACAAGCTACCGCTACTCCCCCGACAAGCAGTACAGGATAGTGCTCTATGTCGATCCCGAGAATGACGCAAGCCGGTCCGTATCCTTCTATCTTGAACAGACAGACGGAGATATCAGCCTTCCGTTCCTTGAATGCAGAAACGCAATGAACGGACTGCACATAATCACATCTGACTACAACAAGCCCGCCGATGTAACATGGAAAGACAAGCATACTCTCTATGTAGACGGAAGAAAACGCGAGTTCAACTTTGACGCGGTTACAGAAGATACAGCCGCAGAAGAAGATTATTGATCGTAAGCAGCGAAAGGATATGCGGATATGAGCATAAGACGTACAGTAAACCTGACAGGCATAAATTCAAGTGAAATATATGCGCTTAACTATCCGCAGTCTGTCCTGAAGTTTGCAGATTACGACTTTTCGGGCTTTATCAAACGCTGTACGGACTACTGCAAGCGTTGTATGACAAGCGGAGAATACCGTCTTGAAGATATAGTCGCACTGCGTAATTCTCTCGGAGCGTGCCACAAATATGTAGAAGCGAATATCCACAGCGGATATGAAAAGGTCGTTCAGGATCTTTTCATCGAATACATTTGCAGAGAAAAAGGACTTGGCATATCATCACTGTGGAACGAACTGATAAACGCTAAAAATCCCTTTGAAAAGCTTATATTCACAAGGCTGACCGAATATCGTCACAACAAGGCGGTGAACCGTTGGGTGAGCCTGCTCAGGCTTCAGGAATACGCAAAGCGTAAAATAGATTTTGTATTCGGCGAAAAAGTGACCCTTGAACAGGCATACGCCAAGCGTGATTATTTTGACCTTTCTTTCAGTGTAGCTGCAAACGAGATGGGCTACCCCTCGGAGTGCTTCACAGCCGCAAAGGTATACACGGTCGGCAGACTGCCGTCAGCGCCGTTTATAACCTCAAATATCTCAAAGGCTATAGCAGGCTCTGCACTGCCTGAGATCGACTATGACGATGCTGTACACCGTCCTTTCTCATCAATGCATTCCGACAGCGAAGCTATGGATGTGTTTGCTAAGATCAAAAATTATATTCCCGAAAAGCCCGACTCGGTACTGAATACCATAATAACGACAATGCGTTCTCTGCCGAAAAAGGTTTACGTTTCCGACAGTCTAAAAGCAGTCATCGACCTTGAAATAGATCTTCTGCTTGAAAGCGGAGGAATATTACAGCGCTGTGCACGTTGCGGGGAATACTATCTGCGTGACAAGGATTATGATCACGATTACTGCGATAAGGCACAGCCCGGCGGACGTACCTGTCTTGAACTGAGCACTGCTACCCCGCCGAGAACGGCAGACGAGATAAGACGGCTTGAGGATATGACAAAAGAGCTGTACACATATATGTCAAAGCGCATAAACGTTGACCTGACACAGCGTGATTTTGCAGAATGGTATCAGAGCTTTATGGCGATAAAGGAAAGCATACTGCATAATACGCTGAGTGTAGCGGAGTTCCGCGAGTTTGAGAATTACTCTCATGACCTGCATTTTGCACCTGTAAAACCCCCTGAGCCTGTCGCAGAAAAACAGCCTGAGCAGGCAACTGACGATACACAGAGCAATGCTGCGAAACAGCCCGAAGTAAAACCGTTCGTATTTGAGCGTGTTGATCGCAGTGTGCTTTACGAGCAGGAGAAGCGCCGCAGGAAGCAGGAACAGGAGCGCGAACTGCTCGAACGCGAGCAGGAAAGAATGTCGGCACAGCCGCCGGAGCAAATACCCGATACCACGCCGAAACAACCGGTGCACGTTATGAAAGCGGAAGAAACCGAAAATCTTGACGTGACCGTATTTGATAATCCGTTTGACGGTGCATTTGAAGAAGAAATATCAAAGCTTGAAAAGGTCACAGCCGACCACGATTTCAAGCCTCTTGATGACATTTTCAGCTTTGGCTCTTTTGGCGAGCCGGAAGCCGACACGCCGCATACAGATACAAGCAACGCAAACAGCAACACACATGATAAGCCCACTCCCGACAGGAAAAGTGAAGCGGCTGTAGATACAGGCTTTGCGGGTGAATTTGCAAAAGCGGACTACAACATCAGAAAAACAGCTACTCCGAAGAGCAGCTATGCCGCAAATATGTACAGACATACAGTCGAAACAACGCAGTCAGAGCAGTCTGATGGCCTTACAGCGCTGTACCCCGAAATACGCAGTGACGGCGAACGCCTGACTTCGGATGACTTTGACATACTTCCGTCAACAGCTGTCCCGGAAATATCCGAAAAAGCAGAAAAAACCGATGCAATAAAGCCGGCAAAGCCAAATGGCGGGCAACACAGCCATACAGCACCGGTCATAAAGCTTGATGCGCCGAGCATAGACGATCTTACCGACAGCGAGGATATACCGGGTTCTGACAGACGCAGACGTTCGGACAGCGCGGTAAGCAGGAGCACCGCCAAGCGCCTGCTTGACGGTATAATAAAGCCGACAAAGATACGTAATCCTTTCATAGATGAAAACGATGATGAATAAGTACGAGCTTAAAAGGATACTTCTCGACTTCTTTTTTCCCAACCGTTGCCCTGCGTGCAATAAGGTAATAGGAAGAATGGATTATATCTGTAACGATTGCGCGGACAATTTCCGATATTGCAGCAAAGAAGAAGTCCTCTGCGGCGGCAGACTTATCAGCGTGTGCAGATATAATAGCAGTTCAGAACATATAGTTTTAGGTGCAAAGCGAAATCGTGACGGCGGTAAGATAAGCTTTATGGCATATACGCTTATGCAAAAGATAACGGAAAGCTTTGATACACTCCCCGATGTTCTTCTCCCTGTGCCGATATACCGCACCGATAAAGTGAGAAAGGGCTACTGCCACACCGAAAAGATATGCCGTGAGATAACCGAGCTTACAGGTATACCGACAGTGACCGCTGTTGCCAAGATCAAAAAGACAGCCCAGCAAAAATCCCTTGGCAGAGAAAAGCGTCTTGTAAATCTTAAAGGTTGCTTCGCCGTTACCGATGAGAATGCTCTTAAAGACAAACACGTTCTTGTAATTGACGATGTAACCACGACAGGTTCAACGCTTGCCGAGATATATCATACAATAGAAAAATGTGACCCTGCGGCAGTTGACTTTGCCGTATTCGCACGGACATAAAAATGGAGCTGTGACGAAATCCAAAAATTTCATCACAGCTCCTTATTTTATCGAAATTTCATTGAAATTTCGGTGCAATATATTGTAAAAATGCCAAGACAATAAATTACAGCCAACACCGCTGAAAACAGCTTCCGTACCGACAAGATGTTAATAATTTCGTGAGTGTATCGGTGCAACTGCACTGTCACCGAAACTTCCAAAAAACGCACTATCCTGAGATATCTG